>Ga0268265_10000027_pt1 | contig 240507 bp, 219 predicted proteins | sample KBSSwiS52_FD_190355 | JGI IMG/M metagenome (GOLD analysis project Ga0268265, IMG submission 190355) | Switchgrass rhizosphere microbial communities from Kellogg Biological Station, Michigan, USA - KBS Switchgrass S5-2 (SPAdes) (version 2) | ecosystem: Host-associated > Plants > Roots >... | reverse complement strand
AGCCAAGGAGTAGCAGAGTCCGTGGCCAGTGCAGGCGCGCTCATCGAGGTTGAGCTTCATCCTTCTGCCTTGTCGAACTCCAGGTGAAGCGATTCGAGTTCAATTGTGCCGTGGGGCCAGTGCACCTTGGGAGTGGTGCCGGGTTTGATCCGATAATGCGGAATTCGCTTGTGCCACTCGTCATACACAATGGCCAATTCAAGCCGCGCGAGATGAGATCCCAGACAGCGGTGTGGTCCCAGCCCGAAGCTGATGTGGGGGTTCTCCGGCCGGCGAAAGTCGATATCGTACGGATTTTCAAAGACGGCTGGATCCCGGTTAACGGCACCGAGATACGTCGTGACGCGTGTTTCGGGGGGGAGCCGGACAGAGTCGATCTGAGCGTCGGTGGAGGTAACCCTCGGGATGAATGGTGCCGGGGGGTCCAGACGAACCAGCTCTTCTACCGCAGCCGGTATCAAAGCAGGGTCGTCGATGATCTCCTGCCGCTTGTCTGGACGCTCCGCGAGCCGTTGCATCCCACAGCTCAACGTATCGGTCACGGTGTCCAACCCGGCTAGTGTGAACAAGAAGCAAAGGCCGACGGCTTCGGGATCGGTGAGATCGTTTGGTGGTTGTTGGGCCAGTATCTGGCTCAGGATGTCAGCACCGCGCTCACTGCGGCGCTGAGGAATCAGTTCAGTGAAGTAGGTGTACATCTCGAGCGCCTTCGCGATGCCATCTTGAGCGGCATCCCCCTCGGCCCCGAACCCGGCCGAAGCGAGGCCTATCACTGCCTTCTTCCACTCCCAGAACTGGTCGCGCATCTCAAGCGGCAATCCGAAGAACGTGAGGAACGCCTGGATAGGGAAGGTCTGAGCGACCTCGCTGACGTAATCACAATGGCCACGCCGCGCGATCGGGTCGATGAGTGCAATTATCTGACGTCGTAGTTCCGCTTCCAACGGTTTGATGACCCGCGGACTGAAGAACGGCTGCAGAATCTGACGATAGCGCGTCTGCGTCGGCGGATCGTAAGCAATGGGCACGAGGGGCACCGGGCTCTGTAGAAACTCGAACGCCTTCGCCGATGAGAACGGGTCAGGGTGTTTGAGTACCTCTTCAGCGCCGCGGCGAGTAGTCACCGCATATCCATCGGCGATAGCGATCAGCGGTGCCACTTGGGTGGCGCGCCACGCATGGTCGCGTGCAACCCCCATGGGAAGAGCGTCGGTATCGATCAATGGAATTGCATCAGCGGTGGTCATGGTCCCTCATCGCCCTAAAGGTGTGCCGTGCGTCACGTAATTACCTAGAATCTAACCGGCAGTCGAAAGTTTTGACAAGGAAGTTCCCTGTCACGCCGGGAGGGCGGACGAAGTGTGGTCACCGCGGCGACGCGTATCAGCCAATGCTTGGCGTATGAGCTTTCCGAGTTGACGCTCGATACCGCTGATGTTCGCGACGTGCAGCACCGAGGCCGAGTCAAGCGCGGCGCCTGGATTGTGAGAGTCATTGCTGTTCGGGGCAGTAACCCCGACACATACGAAACCGACGCCCCGCAAGCGGGCTTCGCTCATCGCGTGGCGGGTGTCGCCCGACGCTTGGGCGCCCTCGTAGCCGTCATCGTAGGGGTGCCCGTCCGAGACGAGGATGACCACCCGCTTCATTCCCTCGGTCTGACGTTCCAAGATGGTAGTGCAATGGCGTACGGCACCGCCGATGCGCGTGAAGCCCGCCGGACTCAGGTGGCCGATTCGCTCGATGGTCAACGCCGACGGACTTTCCCGTAGGCCCTTGATCGGCATCACGTGAACCATGTCGCGACCCCAACTACGGAATGCGTAGAGACCCACGGGCACTCCGAGCGCATCGAGCGCGGTGGTTATGCGATAGGACAGTTTGAGGTGTTGGTCGAACACCGATCCGGTGTCCCCATCCACGCCCGCGGTCGTGTCCAACGTCGAACTGCTGACGTCCAAAAGTACCAACGCCGCGATGGCCGGCCGTTGTCGCTTCTTCCCGATGAAGGGTAACGGCGGAGAGCCGGATCCGCTTCGGCGCCAATATGCCAGGTCGACGACGCCGTCGGTGTGCAGTTGTTCACCGAATTCACTACGCCCGTATGGCGCAATCTCGAGCACGTGGCGAGCAAGGCTGCGGGTAAGCGCCGTCGGTGCCCTTATCACGTCGATGCGAGCGAGTGCCGCGTGGTCACGGAAGCCGTCCGGATTCCACGGCTCGAGTTCGTGCACCGTCACCCAGTCTTTGCGATACCGCTTCGAACTCTCATCCCATTCCGGATACCGGGCGTCACCGAGGTAACTTCCGGAGATGAAATTTTGAGCGGCCGAGGCGATGCGGCGGCCGATGTCGAATCTGCGTCCTCCGCTGGGCCGCTTGCTCGGTTTCGCCACCGGCTTCCCACCGCCGGCTTGGGATGTCGCATCCGCAGACTTGCCACCAGAGTGCTTGAACAGACTCTGGATCAGCCTGCCCATGGGGTGGTTCGCCGTGAGCGGATTACTCAGCAGATCGAGAGACTTGGCCTCATCGCTGTCGGTGTCGGGGTCGTCGGCCTCATCGGCGTTTGAGTCGTTGCGTATCTTCACGTCGCCGTCGTGCTCGCTGCCCGTACGCGCTGAAGCCCCGAGTAACGCACGCCCAGGTTTAACCCGACCGAAGAATTCAGGCGCAGGAGGAACCTGGGGTCGCGCCAACGCTATTCGCATCGACTCTTCGGCTGAGCTGGTCATCGGAATGTCCGTCAGCCCGGCCGCCAGCGCTGTTATGAACGGCGGCAGGCGATCCACGGTCAGCGCCAGCGCACGCAGCCCTTCCATGGCGCAGTACCGCGCGGTTGCCCCGGACCGCCCGACGAGGTGACGCATGACCCGCGGATCAAATGATCCAGCTTGGTACATCGCGGCCTGGACGACCACTTGGGCCCGGGTCACCGCGTTGAGTCGTCCACCGTCGACGGCGATTGTGTTCCCCGACATATAGGCGTCTTGATCTTGCTCGCTCGTGACCTTGACACCCACCAGGTGTCCCGACACCGCACGGGCCAGCATTTGCAAGCCGGCGACCGTCGGTCGATCAAACGATGTAGGCATCGATCAGTTCAGCGATAGACCTCGTGACCGTCGCGTCGTCAGTCAGCATGGCCGCGATCGCGCTCCTCGCCGCGCGATTGAGTGCAAGCCCGTTGCCGTGCAGCAGCGCCGCCGCGATCAAGGCCCGAGTCGACACCATCTCGGACATGCTCGGCTCGTTCAGATTGCGCACGGCTTGGCCGAGGCGCACCAGCGCGGCGACGGCCTCGTCCGACGCACCCGACTGCTCCTTCACTATTTGGTGTTCGAGCTCAGGTGGTGCGAAGTCGAGTTCCACGGCGACAAAGCGTTGACGCGTTGAGGGCTTGAGATCCTTGAGCAACGTCTGATAGCCAGGGTTGTAGGACACGATCAACATGAATGACTCTGGGGCATCTAATGTTTCATTGAGTCGATCGATGAACAACTGGCGCCGATGGTCGGCAAGGGAATGAATCACCACAGTTGCGTCGACCCGGGCTTCGACGATCTCGTCGAGATAACAGATGGCACCGCCGCGAACCGCGGTGGTCAGCGGTCCATCCTGCCAGACGGTGTCCGCGCCCTCGAGCAAGTATCGCCCTACCAGATCTGCGGCGAGCATGTCCTCATGGCACGACACCGTGACGAGATCCAGTCCGAGTCGACGCGCCACACTCTCCACCAACTTGGTCTTACCGCAGCCCGTAGGCCCTTTCAGCAGCACCGGCAGACGCGCCCGCCAGGCTCCCAACAGGATGTCCAGTTCATCGCCGACGGGACGGTAGTCGTCGACCAAGCCAAGTGCGGAGTTGTGATTGTTGATCGTCGGACCGCTGTGGCCAGGGTGAATCGTCATGCTTCCTTTTCCCAGCTGCGGGGCGGTGGTGTGCGTACCACGCCACTGCCCCGCAGCTGAATCATCGTTCGGCCACACCGTGGGCTGTCGTCAGCGCCCCAGGTATACGTCGACCCAGGTGCGCCCGTCACCGGGGATATCACTAGGTGAACCAGGTTGGCCACCAGTCGAGATGGGACGTCCGTTAGCGGGTTCCGGGCACGGATACGGTGTTTCATGCCCGCAGATCCCATTGATCAGATGCGAGGGATAGACAGCGTGGCTGTCGTTGTCGATCTGCAGGCCGATCAGGAGCATCACGATGTTGTAGCTCAGGTAGCAGATGTTGGTGACGGCGGCGACCGCAAGAATCTGCAGGCCGACCTTCGCCTTGTTGGACACATTGAGGCGGTCGACCCCGCGCTCGACGACGGAATTGCCACGGTCGTCGAGATAGAAGCGAAGCACCATCAGCGGCGCCCACCCAAGTCCTCCCCACACCAGCGCCTCATAGAGGGGGAATTGGTGCGATGTGCCTTCGAAGAGCGTCATCCAGCTCACGGTGTTCGGATAGGAGATGATGTGCCCGTAGCACAGCACGGTCTCGATGACGAAGTCCGCGACGATCATGAAACCGAGGGACCAGAGAATGATGCCCAGCTTGCCGGTCTGCGGCCAGCGCCTCATGACAACGTTGCGTAGGAAAGTGCAACCGATTATGCATAGTGACGCGCTCCAGATGAACCCTATGCCGATCAGGATCGTGGGTTCGGGCATGAGGTTGCCATGCGGTGACACCCAGCCGGGCATGTCGGTCGTCCACGACCCGAAGTTCATCATCAGCGACGAGTACGAGAACTGCGGCGTGACGTAGTTCAGGATCGGATCCCACTGGATCAGCAGCAGATAGGCGACGACAAGGATGGCGTCGAAGGTTACCCGCCGCTCCCGTATGCACCGCCTGCCGACGTAGATCAGAGTTCCGACGACGGCGGTGATCGTGAAAACCTGGGCACCAATGTTCCAGGCCAGATCCCTGCCGAGATTCGGGTTGTTGGCACCGATCGGCGTCGGCGTCGCTCGACCACCGAGGATCCAGCTCGACGCGACGTAGATTGCCAAGGCGATGAACGCCGCACCGACGGTAGCCCACGCCACGATCGGTGGCGTGGTGCGAACGCGCGGTGTCTTCTTCAGCTTGTTGGAGTCACCGCTCGTCGGCGGTTGCTTTTCCAAGGTTGCCATGCGGGCTCCTTGTGTCGAAGGTAACGGAGAACGTGTATCTGTGAAATGTATAACGCGTTCCGCGGCTTGGGAAGAGAAATCTATATCTTGGTCGAAAGTTACGTCGGCGCACAGGCCTCGGGCGGTGCCTCAGGTGTGCAGACTGCAGCATCCGCCGCATTTCTTAATTGTCCGCACTCGCAAGCGCGTCGACGCCTGGCAGTCGACTGCCATACCGAGGTCCCGCCGGATACGCGCCGCGGCGTCAAGGCGGCCCGCACCTAACGACCGAGCCAAGGAAGGCTGCCCATGCGGTTCAGCGTCGTCCTGCCCAACACCGTGCAGATAGCTGCGCTCACCCAGCCGTGGGAGTGTGGCCTTACCGGCAGCGACATCGCCGGTGTCGCGCACACGGCCGAAAGATTGGGTTTCACGCGCGTATTCATCCCGGAACACTTCGTGATACCCACCACGCACTCAGAACCGTCGGGCAATCACTACTTCGATGCCACCACAGCGCAGGCCTACATCGCCGACGCCACGTCGACGATCTCGATCGGGTCGATGGTCACGATTCTGCCGTGCATAACCCGGTCATCGCCGCGAAGTCGATCGCGACGCTTGACTGGCTTTTCGGTGGCCGAGCGCAGGTGACGGTGGGGGTCATCCGTTGTCGCCGAAGAGGTTCAGCGGTGCGTGTTCCATCGATTGCCGCCTCGCGAGGTCCAAGGCCACCAACCGACACGGAACGCTGCGTCATCGTCGTCACAGCCGACCTTCGACGCGGAGTGCGGGATGGACCCAATCCGGCGACCGCTTCTCCTTGAAAGCCGTGAAGCCTTCTAGAGCTTCCGGCCCCATGACGCTTTCATACATGCCGATCCGGTCGTACAGTCCCATGTAATTGTCAAGATTGGCCTTGACCACTGCACGCGCGGCCGGTGCGGTTCGGCAGCATTGCGCGAGGATCTCTCGCGCGGTAGTCAGCAAGTCGTCGTGTGGAACGACGCGGGAAATCATGCCCCATTCGAGCGCCTCCTCGGCGGATAACACACGACCCGTGAACATCAGGTCTCGCGTGCGAACCGGTCCAATGATCCGTGCGAGCATCTGGCTGTAGTAGGTGTCGGCAATGCCGCGGTACAACTCCGGTACGCGAAAAGTCGCCCGCTCGCTCACCACCGCCATGTCACTGCACATCGCGATCTGCAATCCACCGCCCTGCGCCAGGCCGTTGACTGCGCATACCACCGGCTTGGGCGACTGACGCAGGGTCTCGAAGGGTGTGACGTCCATTCCCAGGGAAGCAGCCAAATCCATCCAGTTGTCCTCGGCGCCGTGCCCGAGATCGCCGCCGGGAGCAAACACGTCGCCGGTCCCCGTGATCAGCAGACCGGCCAAGCTGTCGTCAGCAGCCACTCGCGAGACCGCATAGCGAATACCGAAGTACATCGCCGCTGTCATGGCGTTGCGCGCGTGCGGACGATCCAGGGTGACGATCGCTAGTGGACCGTCGCGCTCGAACCGCAAGTACGGTGTGCCCAACCAGTCGCCGTCCGGCGGTCGGGGCTCACTACCACTGGTTTCCTTTGCCATGGACCCTTTTTCTGCGACGAGTGACATTGAACTGTCATATTAGCAGCCATGCTGGGCCCCGTATATGCAGCGAAAGTGGCTTGTTTTCAACAATGCCGGGCTGATGCGCCATCACCGTGACATCAGCCTGCCGCGTTCTGCCGAAGCACCTTGAGCGGCGGTCAACGGACAATCCCGTTGAACCGGGAGATGCCGGGCTCATCGAGGATCCCCGCGCCCAATTGCCCAGGGCGCGCACGGATTTTCCGACGACCGCGGACAACAGAGCAGCTCCGCGGTGGCGATCGCGCCTCGACCGCGTACGGCAAGGCGATGAACCGTCACGACGTGTGGATCGGGTGTTACAGACGACCTGCGTTCCGCCAAGCCGATCGTCGTCTGACGGCCGTTGCGGTGTGGCGATGTCGTTGGGGCGTTCGAGCAGGGTCTGCTGCTCGTTACCGTGATCGGATGCGGAACGATGAACGCGCGCCGAGAAGCGACACGCTGCGCAACAGAGAACGGCTCGTCGAGGCGGCCCGAGCCGTCTTCGCCGAACACGGGGTCGGTGCACCCTTGGACGTCATTGCCAAACGCGCGCGCCTCGGAAGCGCAACGCTCTACCGACACTTCGCGAGTCGGGAAGCGCTGATTCTGGAGACCCTCCGAGTCGACCTGCACAGACACATGAAGGTGATCGAAACAGCCTGCTCCGACGTTTCGCCGTGGGCGGGGTTCGAACAATGGATGACCTTCTGCTTCCGAGACCAGCTGACTGATGCCGGACTGTCCCAGCGTCTCCTCCTCGTGGCTCCCGGTAGCGACGAAGAGGTCGACCGCCTCCGGCAGCGGACGCTCGACGGTATCGACTCACTGATAATTGGCGCCAAGCAAGAGGGCACCTTTCGGCGCGATCGCTGGCTGGAGGACGTCCTGCTGCACCTTCACAGCCACGATCTGTTGGTGCGCCCACATCACCGGGCGGCCGCCGTGGCCTCGGCGCGGTGGCTGGAGTTGACCCTGAGCACGTTCTCGACGATGCCGCCGCGAGACGACCATGTCGCGCCGGCATCGGTTGCCGCAGTCGCAACCGCCTACGCTCACCGTCTCGCAGGCGAGCCCTTGACCGAGGACGACCTCTGATACGGTTGGCAAGGTCTAAATGGAAAGATGTCCCCGCTTTACCGCGAGGCATGGTCAATTGACCGACGAGGAGCGCATGACAATGAAGGCTTGGCAGTACCCCGGCACTGGCGAAACGTTCGAGCTAAACGAGGTCCCGGTGCCGGTTCCCGGCCCGGGCGAGGTCCTTGTTGATGTGCGCGCCGCGGGGTTGTGCCACTCCGACATCACTCTGATGACGGAGCCCATGCAGCGCGCCGCGTTGGGTAAGACGCCGATCACTTTGGGGCACGAGATCGCCGGAGTGGTAGCCGCCGTAGGTGACGGGGTGACCGGCTGGCAGATCGGCGATCGCGCGGGCGTGTGCCCGACGGCCAGCGCCGCCCCTCCGGGCACCGACGGACCCGGCGCCGCTGAGGTGTCGCCGGGCATCGGCCACGACGGCGGATTCGCCGAGAAGTACGTTGGACCGGCACATGACCTGGTCCGCATCCCGGATGCCGTCGACATCACCCTGGGAGCCGTCGCAACCGATGCCGGCATGACGGCCTACCACGCGATCGTGGTACGTGGTGGGCTCCAGTCGGGCATGAAGGTAGGCGTGATCGGACTAGGGGGTCTTGGCCAGATCGGTGCGCGTATCGCCGTTGTCAAGGGCGCCGAAGTCCATGTGGCCGAGCCGAAGTCCGGGACCTGGCCGCTGGCCAAGTCGCTAGGAGTGGTCTCCTGCGTCTCCGACGTCTCCGAATGGGCGGGAGCCGGCTTCGATCTCATCGTGGACTACGCCGGATTCGGCACCACGACTGCGGGCGCGCTCAAGGCGGTCAAGTTCGGCGGCACGGTGGTGCAGGTGGGCCTGGCTGTGACTTCCGAAGTGAGCATCGACACCCTCGACCTTGTCGTCAACCAGGTCAATCTGCTCGGCTCCATTGGAGGGACCAAAGCAGACATCGAAGACCTCTACGAACTCATGGCCACGGGTGAACTCGTTCCACATGTCACCGAGATATCGTTCGACGACATTCCGACCGGGATCGAGGACCTCAAACGCGGCGAGGTCACTGGCCGGCTCGTCGCGCGGATAGGTTGAACCGGTATGTAGGCGTTGCCCGCCGAGACGGGTGAGAGTGAGCTAAAAGGTCTCCGGGGCACCAAGTCTGGAAGGCCGCGAGTCGCGCAGCTCCTCGACGATCGGCTGCCAGAGCCCTTCCGAGGCGGTATAGGGCGCGGCCAGCGCAACCCGGTTCAACACGGAGCCGAATCTGGCCGTCAGTGCGCGCGCCACATCCGGCGGATCGGCGACGATGGCAAAGGCGTCGAGCATCTCGTCATCGATCACTTCGCCCAATTGGCTCCAGCGATCCGCCTTGATCATGGCCCGCAGCTCATCGCCGACGTCGTCCCAGCCATGGGTCTGCAGGACGGGAAGATATGCAGGGGTGGACGCGTAGAAAGCAATTCGACTGCGCACCGCCGCATCGGCGGCCGCCCGATCGGCCGCGGTTTCACCCGTTACGACGAACACCGCTCCACTGATCTGGAAACCCTCCAGATCCTTCTGGCCCGCGATCGCCCGGCCCTCGACAATCGCAGGCACCGTCACGGAGCTGAGGTACCGCTCGGTTGTGAAGCTGTGCAGGAGAAAGCCGTCCGCGACCTCCCCCGCAACACGCGACATTCTGGGGCCAACGCCGGCCAGCAATATCGGCGGGTTGCCGTATGGGTTGGGCCCCGGATCGAAGAACGACGTCATGAGTGTGTGCCGGTAGAACTCGCCCTCGTAGTCAAGTCGTTCGCCGGTTCGCCAGCTCTCCCATATCGCCCGGATGGCCTGCACGTAGTCACGCATCCGGTCAGCCGGAGCTGACCATGGCATGCAGAACCGACGGCTGACGTGCGCCTTGACCTGAGAGCCCAGGCCCAGTATGAAACGACCTCGGGAATAGAGCTGCAGGTCGTTCGCGAGCACGGCTGTGGTCATGGGGTTGCGGGCGAACGCGACAGCGATATTGGTGCCAAGGTCCACCGTGCTCGTGTTTTGTGCGCACATCGCCAACAGCGCAAACGGATCGTGCTTCATCTCAGGCATCCACACACCGCGATATCCGGCTGCTTCCGCGGTCTTGGCGGCAGTCAGGGCGCCGACGTCATTCGATGCGACCAGGTCGACGTCCATGAATGTCCTTCACTCCGAGGGTGACGCTAACGGCAAGAGCTTGCCACGCAGTACCTGAGATTCTAACTATAGACAGATTCTACGATGAGATCGTATTGGACCACTGCCCCTTGTCCCATTATCGAACTTTCGGTAGATTTTGCTCTACATAGGAAAGGAACCTCGGATGTCGTCAGTCGATGAGGGATTCGTGTGCCACCCGGGCGAGCGTTATGAGATGCCCATTGTGTTCGGCCCTACGGAATTGCCGCAGGTATCGCAATGGGGCTACGTCCGGGCGCTTGATATCAGCTTCGTCACCGATCCGGTCGCGGTGCGCCCGCTCGTGCCGGTGGAGCTCGACCTTCCGGATCGGCCGACAGTCATCATCAGCAGACGGTCATTCGACAAGGTGGATTATCTGGCAGGCCATGGCTACGAAGAGCTGTGTGTCGGTATCAGCGTGATTCACAACGGCGAGGAAGGACCCACCAGAGGGAACTTCTGGCCCGTGATGTGGGTCGACCAAGTTCGCCCGATCACCGTGGGCCGTGAATTCACCGGCTTCGCCAAGCTGGGCGCAGACTTCAGCCCGATTCGCGATCAGTCGGGAGAACTATCTTGGGAGATGTCGGAGTACGGGACGGTGTTGGCCCGCGCCACCGTGCGCAACGCAAAGCCAGTCGATGACGCAACATTGGAAACGATCGCGAACACGGGGAGCATCGGGTACGCGTTTTGTTCTCGCTACATCCCACCTGTCGTCAACAGCCCGGGCATCGACGAGGTGACTCGTTGCCAGATGCGCTCGCAAATCACATCAGTGCAGGTGGGTGAGGCCCAACTCGAGTTGGCCTCGCCGTCGTGGAAGGACGCCCCAAACGGCGCCCGCGCAATGTCAGCGTTGGCAGCCCTCCCGATACTCCAGCTCCGTCGGGCCATGATCATCGAAGGCTCCTCCTCCTTCGACCGCTCGACGATCACTGCGTTGCCCCGCGCGCGTTCTCCAAGAACCGCGACCACCGCTGTAGCTGCGAGTGGTTCGGCGCGTTGAAGGTCAGCCTCAGCGAGGACCAGCGAGCAGTCGAAGAGCTGTTCTCCGAGTTCTTCGCAAAGACTTCGGAACCCACGGTTGTCCGGCGTGCAGAGCCGCTCGGCTTCGACTCCGAGCTGTGGTCGAAGCTGTGCGCTCTGGATGCGCCTGCTATGGGGATCGCGGTGGAGAAAGGGGGCGGCGGTGCCGCCCTGGCCGACCTCGTGGTGTTGGGCGAATGCGTCGGTCGATCGGTAGCGCCCGTTCCCATCATCGAACACACGGTAGCCGTGCGCGCCCTGCCCGAGCCGTCCGCTGAACTGCTCGCCGGAGACGAGATTGCGACGATCGCGCTGCACTCCCCGACCAGCGGTCTTGACTGGGGCCTCATTCCCGCGGGAGCGGTTGCCCGCACCGTCGTCGGTCCGTGCGGCGACGCCACGGTAGCCGTGGCTGCCGAGCCCCCCGGAGTGGCACCCGCAAACCACGCATGCATGCCCGTGGCCTTTCGAGCCTTCGAGCGCGACGCCGCAACGACGTTGGGCGACGAGTCGGTGTGGTCACGCGCGCTGTCGGAGTGGCAGATACTCACCGCCGCGTCGCTGGTCGGCATCGCCGCGAAGAGCCTCGACACCGGGGCTAAGTACGTCAAGTCCCGCGAGCAGTTCGGCCGGCCGATCGGCAGCTTCCAAGCGATACAACATGGATTGGCCGATTTGCCAGGGCTTATCGATGGCGCCCGGCTGCTCACTTTCAAAGCGGCATGGACCTTCGATACTTCAGATATGTCGGATCCCGCCGCACCGATGAGCACCGACGTCGACGACAACGAGGTCAATGATCCGACATCGCTGGCTTTGATGGCCTACCTCTTCGCGAGCGAAGTAGCCGCCCAGGTCACCGACCGTGTGCTGCACTACCACGGCGGGTACGGGTTTGCCGAGGAGTACGACATCGGTTTGTACTACCGCAGGGCCCGCGGCTGGCCGCTCGTGCTCGGCGACCCCGCTGCTCAGTACCAACGCTTGGCAGACCAACTGTTCGGGGCGGTCTCAACCGATGACGTGTCGAGAAAGCGGTAGCCGCAATGGATTTCAATCTCTCCACTGAGGCGACGGCATTCCGTCAAGAGATCAAGGATGTCATCGCCCTCACCTACACGCCAGATCGTCGCAGCGAACACCATCGCACAGGCACATTCGCCTGCCCGGCCCTGTACCAGGAGCTCGCCCGGCGAGGCTTGCTTGAACGAATCGTCCCGGGCCTTGGCAAGGGTGATCCGATCGAACTCTGGATCCTCTTCAACGAACTCGAGAAGGCATCGGTTCCCTACGACGCACTTTCTGTGATTCTGATCGTTTCCGCGATGGTCAACCGGCTAGGGTCCGACCTTCAACGAGAACGCATCCTTCCCTCGTTGCTTTCCACGAAATCCTATGCCTGCCTTGGCTACAGCGAGCCGGGGAGCGGAAGTGACGTAGCCTCCGTTTCGACGCGCGCAGTTCGCGATGGCGACCAATGGGTGATCAACGGATCCAAGATGTGGACGACGATGGCCCACGAAGCCGATTGGATCCTGCTGCTGACGCGCACGGACCCGACACTTCCAAAGCACCGCGGTCTCACCATGTTCGTGCTTCCCATGGATACGCCCGGCATTTCGGTGGAACCGGTGTGGACGATCGGATCCGAGCGCACCAACGCGACGTTCTTCGACGATGTCCGTGTGGGCGATGAATGGGTCCTCGGAGGCGTTGACAAGGGTTGGGCGGCAATGGGCGTGGGGTTGACGTTCGAGCGCGGTGTCGTCGGAGAAACGAACAGCGGTGTTGCGCTGTTGCGGCACTTTCGGCAGTGGGCCGAAGAAACCGGCGCGGCGCGCGACCCCGCCATCCGTCAACAGATGACCCAGACAGCTATCGACAATGAAGTTGCGAAGCTGCTGACACAGCGCTCGGCGTGGATGGCGGCCAGCGGTGAGTTGCCCCTGGTCGAGGGTGCGATGACCAAATTGTTTGCGACAGTGGCGTATCAGAAGGCTGCCCACTGGTTCCAACAACGCGCCGGGGCGGCTGGTTTATTACGTTTCGGCGAGGATGGCGCGGCCGCCGAAGGTTGGATCGAGTACGAGGGACGTCACGCACCGCTGTGCACAATCCGCGGGGGCACTACCGAGATCAACCGCAACATCGTGGCGGAACGTCATCTTGGACTTCCGAAATCCGTTTGATGCAGACGCGTTTGACCGACGCCGAGAGGTCAGATTCATCCGACCGGCGCATCAGCGGCCGACGGCTGGGTCGACTGCGGTGCGCTCGAGCGAAATCGATTGCGCAAACTATGGATTCGCTACACCGCTAGCGGGCTGGCATTCGCAGGCCTGCGTCAAGCCGCACGACTTCTCCGTTGAGCATCGGGTTCTGCACGATGTGCACGACGAGCTGGCCGAATTCGCCTGGTCGTCCTAAACGTTGGGGATGAGGTATGACGCGCGTCATCGCGCTGAGCGCCTCGTCGGGCAGGACGCCGAGTAGTGGCGTCTCGAAGAGCCCCGGCGCGATGGCCATCACGCGAATGGCGTGACTCGCCAGATCGCGGGCCAACGGCAGCGTCATCGCCGCGACGCCGCCCTTGGATGCGGAATAGGCGACTTGGCCGATCTGGCCGTCATAGGCGGCTATAGACGCAGTGTTCACGATGACAGCCCGCTCGCCGCCGTCTAGCGGGGTGTCCGTCATCCGAGCGACCGCCGAACGTACGACATTGAACGTACCGATCAAGTTGACGCCGATCACCCTGGCGAAATCCGCGGTCGGGTGTGCGCCTTGTCTGCCGAGCACGCGACGAGAGATACCGACCCCGGCGCAGTTGACTACAACCCGCAAGTCGCCGGCCGACTGCGCGAGGTCGAGTGCCGCTTCGACAGTGGATTCGTCGCACACGTCTGTTGGCGCGAAAATAACGTCAGTGCCGAGGTCCGCCGCCGCCGCCCGGCCTGCAGAAGTCGGTAGGTCGGCGATAACGACCGTGGCGCCACTATCCCGCAACGCCGCGGCAGCTGCCAGCCCCAGACCGGAGGCGCCTCCAGTGACCAGCGCTACCGAACCGTCCACCCGCACCGCACGACCCCTTCCCGATCAGGAAACTAGTTTCTACTAGCGAGTAGAATACAGCCCTACCTGACACCTACGTAATCGTGCACGACGGGGCCGAAGCCGAGCCGCACCAACGTAGGCTCGGCCCGTCCGCACGCGTCAAGGGCTCCCGGACAAGGGTGCGGTTTCTCGTATACTCGGGCGGTGACGACGAAAAAGCGGACCCGGGCGCCATTCGCGAAGTCAGCACGAACGCGCGCGCGGATCCTCGATTCCGCCGCACGGGTGTTCAGCGAGACCGGATACGCCGCCACGCGCCTCACCGATATCGCGGAGGCGGCCGATGTCAAGCAAGGCAGCCTGTACTACTACTTCGATTCCAAGGACACCCTTGTCGCCGAGATGTTGCGGGTGGGACTGCAAAAGACCCACGAGCACGTCGTCACGGCCATCGACGCACTCGGCGACCAGGCTACTGCGACTGCGCGTCTTGCCGCTGCGATTCACGCTCACGCCGAGGCCGTGATCGAGGCCGTTGACTACACGGCAGCCAATGCACGCATCGTCGGCCAGCTTCCCGACGAGCTGCGCAAGCGTCATATCCGAGTCGACCAGCGGCCCTACGGTCAGCTCTGGGATGGACTGCTCAGCGATGCGCGCGCCGCCGGCGAGATTCGAGACGACCTCGACCTGCAGACCCTGAGGCTCCTCATCCTTGGATCGCTGAACTGGACCGTCGAATGGCCGGACCGCGCCAAGCGCTCGCCGGAAAGGGTTGCCAACATTCTCATCGCAGCACTGTTCGACGGAATCACCACCGGGGACCACTCGGTCCAGATGCAGGCCGGCGCCTAGCCTCTCCGTCCGTCCCCGTCGTTCGCCGTTGGGACCGCTGTGCCGAGGCGTTGGATCAATCGGTAAACTATCTAACTGCTTATAGGCAACCAAGGTCTGCGCACCCTGTCACGGGGCGCTTCCACCACATTCCCTTGCGGCATGTCGTGGCCAACCCGAGGGAGGAAGCTACGTATGGAGCTGGGAGTGAAGGACGCACGTGTGGTCATCACCGGGGCGACGGCAGGCATGGGGCTGGCAACCGCGCACGTCTACGCGCGAGAGGGGGCCCGGCTAGCCCTTCTGGCGCGCGGCCGCACCCAGCTCGAGCAGGTGGCCGCCGAACTGCGCGACGTGGGTAGTCCCGAGGTGCTTGCGGTGCCAACCGACCTTGCCGAGGCGCAAAGTGTGCGCGCGGCCTTCCAACACATCGAATCCTGTTGGGACACAGCAAATGTCCTGGTCAATACCGTAGGCCCCGGCCTCGAACTGGTGGCCGGGTTCGATGACCTTACCGATGACGATTGGACGAGAGCCCTTGAGCTCATTCTGCTCAGCGCTGTGCGTACCTGCCGGGCCGCACTTCCGCTACTGCGAGCTGCCGACTGGGCCCGGATCGTCAACATCTCCGCCCACTCCGTGCAACGGCAATCACCAACGCTGATTGCGTATACAGCGGCCAAGGCCGCATTGACCAGTATGACCAAGAACCTATCGCAGACACTCGCCCCGGAGGGCATCCTGGTCAACACAGTCTCGCCGGGAACCTTCATGACCGAGCAGGTCAGCAGATTCATCGAAGCGCTGCCGCACCAGTCCACGGAGCCGCGCACCGCCGAGGAAGTCGGCGCCACCCTGGAGCAGATCTTCGGCGACGCTCTCGGCTACCTCGGCCGCGCCGGCGGCCCCGAGGAGATCGCGCCGATGATTGCGCTGCTGGGCTCGCGCCTCAACTCCTTCACCACAGGCGCAGATCTCAACGTGGACGGCGGCTCGGACTTTCGCTGAGTCGCAAGGACTATCGCAATCTCCACTGCGGCTTGTCGGCTCCGCCGCGACTCACCTTCACGGTTTCCACCCCGTTGCCCAACTGCGTGTAGTGCACGCCGTTTCGGATAGCGTCGGTGCGTCCGACGTCGAGTGAGTCCCAGATCGCCTTCACCGTCCCCTGCACCGCGAGCGGCGCGTTGGCCGCGATCTGGTGAGCGATTTCGTCGGCGCGTGGCCAAAGCTCCTCACGTGCGGTGACTTCCGATACCAAACCCACCTGCATGGCACGGCTGGCCGACACCCGTTCGTTCAGACCCATGAGCGCGATTCGCAGCACTTCACCCAGGGGCATCCGGGCGGCTAGCCCCACAGGCTCCAGCACGGCCGCGAGCCCGTAGCTCACATGAGGATCGAAGAACGTCGCATCCTCAGAACTGATGATGATGTCCGCCTCATTGAGCAGGTAGAAGGCGCCGCCCGCTGCCATCCCGTGCACCGCACAGATGACCGGCTTCCACACCTGATTCGCCTTGGGGGACAGATAACTACTGGGATCCTCGCGGCTCCACAAATTTCGCCGTGACACCATCTCCAGCGTGTCGTCCGTGTCCACGCCCGTGCAGAACGCGCGCTCACCGGCAGCTCGCACCACGACCGCGTGCACCTCGTCATCCAGCCGGACATGCTGCCAGACTCGCGAGAATTCCTCGCACATACGCTGATTGAAGGAGTTCAGCCGGTCCGGTCGATTCAGCGTGATGGTCGCGACGTGACCATCCAACCGGTAAAGCAGAGTTTCCAGTTCCATCATCGCCCCTTCGAAGCGGTCGGCTGATCATCGTTGATTCAGGCGCGAAACCTGTACACCCATGGTTGTCGATGTAGCGCGGCGCCGGTAGGTCGGCCACCCGCACCCGGGGCTTTACGGTCGAACGACCCTCATCTAAGAAGCCTTTCGATGCGACGTGCAGGGTTTCTCGGGATCGGCCACCATTATCAGCACCTGGTAGCCACGCTTGCCCAATTCCTCGGCGATCGCGGTATACGCTGCCGCATTCCACCCCGCGGGAGAACGCACCATTAGGCCGTCTGCGAGATCGAGGTGATCGATGTCGAAGACCAAACCGGCTAGGCCACGCGCCGTACCCGTGTAGGGGAGCCCCTCTCCCGTCGCATCGGCACCGTTGTCCATCCGCCGGCATGCCGCGGCGTTGTCGACTTCGATGCGAGCGTTGACGGTCAAGAGAACCGGACGTTGCCGACGTCCGGGCGCACACCGCGCCGCGCGCGCCTCACCTACTCGCTTCTTGGCTTGTCGAAGGTCACAGGCCGCGACGAGCGTGGCTGGACGCACGAAAACTCGTTCATCGCAACCCGGCACCGAACTGCGCGCGCTCCGCGCCGGGTGTTCGATCGCCGCACGCTCGTCCTCAGAGACCACGAGCACGACACGGAAAGGACGAGCGGAACGCGCAACAGTGGCGCTGCCTGCTGAACTCGCGGCTGACGAAATCATCGGATGGATCCTTCGACGAAGTTCCGGTGCTAACGCGACGCCTGGAGTTTGGGTCCGGTTGCCTCTGCACCTAACTGCAGCTAGAATCTACTCGTATATAGAAAGTATTTCAATGGCAGGCTCCCGAGGACAAGGATCGAGGCAATGCAGGTCGCAGTCCAACACGAGCTCATCGAGCGCTTCCGCAAGCTCGCTGAGGCGAAGTCGACACAACTGAGCGATGGCCCGCAGAAGTTGCCCGCCAGCGAGTACACATCAAGCGAACAGCTGGAGCAGGAACGCGAAATCCTGTTCAGGCGCCACCCGGTGGTGGTAGCGCTCACTGCCGACGTTCCGAATCCCGGGGACGTCTTGGCGACGCACATCGACGGGGTGCCGCTGCTGGTGACTCGGGCCAAAGACGGACGCGCCAGAGTGTTCATCAATGCGTGCCGGCATCGCGGTGCGCCGCTCGTCGAGCCCGACTGCCGCAGAACAGGTGCACGCAATCTGAGCTGCCCGTTCCACGCGTGGTTGTACGCGCTGGACGGCAAGCTGATGCGCAGACCGATAGCCCAGGAGTACTTCAACGGTGAGCCGTCCAATCTGAAGGAGGTCTCCTCCGACGAGGCGCACGGTCTCATCCTGGCCCGGCTCGACGGCGCCCCCGTCGACGCCAATGCCTACCTGGGTCGGTTGAGCGAGGATCTGGACAGTTTCGGGCTGGCCAACTTCCATCACGTGGAGACACGCAAGGCAATTCAACACTCCAACTGGAAGATGATCGTCGACACCTTCCTCGAGACGTATCACGTCTTCTCGCTGCACAACTCCTCGATCTCGCGCCTGTACCACTCACACCCCCAGCTGTTCGACGCCTTCGATCAGCACTGCCGCAGCATCGGCGTCCGAAAATCGATTGACGACATCGGCGAGGACCGGAGCACCTGGCAGTTTCCTCCGCACGCCACGATTCATTATTTCGTTTTCCCGAATACCCTCGTCGTCCATCAGCTCGACCATTTCGAGGTGTGGCGGATCTTCCCGCATGAGGAGCCGGGCAGCGCGCTGGTGGAAACGAGTATCTACGCTCCGGAACCGCCCAACGACGACACGATCAAGAAGTGGATTCTCAATCTCGACATCCTGATGCAAGTCACCGGTCAGGAAGACTTTCCGATGTGTAAGAAGATTCAGGCGGGGTTGGACAGCGGTGGTGTCGATTCGCTGGTGTTCGGCCAGAATGAACTGGGGTTGATCCATTTCCACGAGCAGATTGCCGAAGCCCTGTGCACAGTGAATTCTGGTACGAACCGCTGACGCCGGTCAGCTTCCTTCGTCGCGCCGCCTCCGTCTACGGCGACAAGACCGCCGTTATCGACGGCGAACGCACGTTCAGCTATCGCGAGCTGCTCGGCCGGAGCAGGCGGCTGGCCGGCGCGCTCGTCGACCTCGCCGGCGGAAACCCCGTAGCGATCCTCGCACCGAACAGCCACATGTTGCTCGAAGCGCACTACGGCGTGCCGTGGTCCGGTTCGCCTTTGCTCACGCTCAACATCCGGCTGTCTGCGCCTGAGCTCGCCTGGATCGTCGACCACGCGGAAGCGGCCGTCCTCGTTTACGACAGCTCGCTGTCAGCACTGGCCCACGCGGTGTCGGAAATGGCTGCCGCGCGGGTGAAATTGGTGTGTTGCGGTGGGGATGACGACGAATACGAACGGCTGCTCGCCGATGCGGAGCCGCGGACACAGCCGATCACCGACGAGAACGCCTTGCTGGCGCTCAATTACACGAGTGGCACTACCGGCAAGCCCAAGGGCGTCATGTATCACCACCGCGGCGCCTACCTGCAGTCGGTTGCGATGGCCACCCAAATGAGATTGGACAACAGTTCGCGGATGCTGTGGACGCTACCGATGTTCCACTGCAACGGGTGGTGCTTCACATGGGCGGTGACGGCGGCTGGGGGCACCCACGTGTGCCTGCGCGCGGTGGATCAGGCAGAGATTTGGCGGCTGATCGATGAAGAGAGCATCACACATCTCAACGGCGCACCCACCGTATTGACCTCGATCGCCTACGGCGAAGCGGCCCACCGCCTGAATGCCGCACACGAGCTGCTCATCGGCACCGGCGGCGCCCCGCCGACCCCCACCATCCTGGCGCGCCTCGCCGAGCTGAACATGGACGTCATTCACCTCTACGGACTGACGGAAACCTACGGGCCCGCCGTCATCTGCGAATGGCAGCAGACCTGGGATTCGCTCGACTCGCCCCGCCGCGCGCGGCTCAAGGCCAGACAAGGCGTATGCAACATCGTCTCGCAGCCTATTCGCGTCGTCGACGCCGCCGGCGTTGACGTTCCGGCAGACGGACAGTCGATAGGCGAAGTCGCGATTCGCGGAAACAACGTGATGGCAGGCTATTTCAAGGATCCCGACGCAACAGCGGCCGCCGTGCCCGACGGATGGTTCCGCACCGGTGATCTCGGCGTGCTTCACGAGGACGGGTATTTGGAGCTCCGAGACCGCAGCAAGGACATCATCATCTCTGGCGGCGAGAACATCTCGTCGATCGAGGTGGAAAATGCCATCGCCTCGCACGAGTCGGTACTCGAGGTCGCCGTCGTCGCCGTACCCGACGATCGCTGGGGTGAGGTACCGGTGGCCCACATCACCCTGCATCCGGGAGCCACCGCCGACCAGGCCGACATCGAACGACACGTCCGCGAGCAGCTCGGTGGGTTCAAGGTACCGAAGCGAATGGTGTTCGGGGCGCTGCCGAAGACCGGCACCGGCAAGGTACAGAAATTCGCGCTGCGAGAACAGTGGCGTCGGAAGTTGCAATCACCTGACGTCACAGTCTAATTCGTTACTGGCGCACCGTCAGGCTTGTCACCGGCGTCGTGTGGTGTGCCGCCACGATCCAACACCAGGGAGCGTCCATGCCCAATGACCTGATTTCACGGCGCGACGTCGATTTCCTGCTCTACGAATGGCTGGGTGTCGACGAACTGCCGAAGCGTGAGCGCTACTGCGACCACAGTAGGGAGACATTCGACGGGGTGCTCGACCTTTGTGAGCAACTCGCCGAAAAGTACTTCGCGCCGCACAACAAGCTCAATGACACCAGAGAGCCGACATTTGATGGGCGTCACGTGCACGTCAACGCCGAGGTGAAGCGAGCGCTCGACGCATTCGCGGCTGCTGACCTCATCGGCATGAGCATGGATTACGAACTGGGGGGCGCGCAGCTGCCGGTCACCGTGGCTAGCGCGGGATTCGCTTGGTTTCACGCGGCAAATGTCAGTACCGCAGCCTATCTGATGCTCACCATGGCCAACGCGAACTTGCTTGCTACATATGGAAGCGCGAGTGACCATGAGCGCTTCGTCAAACCTATGCTCGCTGGGCGGTTTTCGGGCACTATGTGTCTCTCGGAGCCGCAAGCAGGGTCGTCGCTCGCCGACGTCACCACCCACGCCGAACCCACTGACGATGGCCATCACCGACTTTTCGGCAACAAGATGTGGATCTCTGGCGGTGAGCACGAGATGACCGAGAACATCGTGCATCTGGTCCTCGCGCGCATCGCCGGGTCGCCAGAGGGCGTGAAAGGGCTTTCCTTATTCATCGTGCCCAAGTTCCTGGTGGACGACGATGGCGCGATCGGAGAACGAAACGACGTCTCCCTTGGTGGACTCAATCACAAGATGGGCTACCGCGGCACGACGAACACCGTCTTGAACTTCGGCGAGGGTGCCCATCGCCCATTGGGTTCAGCAGGTGCAGTGGGGTATCTGGTTGGCCGACCCAACGCTGGTATCTCTTACATGTTCCACATGATGAACGAGGCCCGGCTTGGCGTCGGTATCGGCGCCGTTGCACTGGGGTACACCGGCTACCTCAAGTCGGTGCGATACGCCAGCGAGCGGCTGCAGGGCCGCATTTCGGCCCGCAAGAATGCGGGGGACAAGCCGGTGCCGATCATCGCCCATGCCGACGTCCGCCGAATGTTGCTGGCTCAAAAGGCCTATGTCGAAGGCGCTTTGGCCCTCGCGTTGTATTGCGGATACCTGATCGACACCCGAGCCAGCAGCGCGGACGAAGCAGAGGCCGAAGAATCGGCGCTGCTGCTCGATGTGCTGACACCGATCGCCAAGAGCTGGCCGTCGCAGTGGTGCCTTGCGGCCAACGATCTCGCGATCCAGGTACATGGCGGCTACGGGTATACCCGCGACTACGACGTGGAACAGCATTACCGCGATAACCGCTTGAATCCGATACACGAGGGCACGCACGGCATTCAGAGCCTCGACCTGCTCGGCCGCAAAGTGACTCAACACAACGGCGCAAGCCTGATCTTGGTGTCCGAGCGCATCGGTAAGGCGGTTGAGCGTGCGGTCGCCGTGGGCGGGGAACTTGCACACCTCGCCGATCAACTGGCACAGCGGTGGGCCCGTCTGGTCGAAGTAACAGCGAAACTTGTCGACGAGTCCGATCCCGAACTGGCGCTGGCCAACAGCGCGATTTATCTTGAGGCGTTCGGCCACTTGGTGATTGCGTGGATGTGGCTGGAGTTGATGATCACCAGTGCGCCGAAGAACACTGATTTTTACGCTGGCAAGATGCAGGCTGGCAGGTTCTTCTTCCGCTACGAGCTGCCCCGGGTGGATCCTCAGCTCGATCTACTGGAGACCCTCGACAGCACGACCGTCGATATGAAGACGGAATGGTTCTAAAGCGCGCGCAGTGCGCACACGCTCCCGGGTCATTCGCAGGCGTGCGCCGCTGAGTGGGGTCGGTAGGCAGGCTCGATCCTCACGCCGAACGAGCGTGCCGCGAAGGCGACCATGTGGTAGTGCCCGACCACCATCGGCACCTCGATCAGCTGCTCCTGGTCGTAGTGCGCCGCGAGGACCGACCATGTCGATGCGGAGATCTCGCATTCGTCGTGGAGTTCGTCGGCGCTTCTCACCAGCGCCGACTCCAGTTCCGTCCAGCCGTCGGCGTCGGCGCCGGCGCGGACCCGGTCGACCTCCTCGGAGGTCAACCCGGCATCCGCGGCAAACACGAGGTGATGGGCCCATTCGTAGACGGCCCCGCAGCGATCGGCGGTCCGCAGGATCAGCAATTCACGATCACGGGCCGACAGCTTCCCGCTGAGGAGACCTCCGCACAGCGGCAGCCAGCGCCGGAACAGCCGCTGGTGTCGCACCAGGGTAGTGAACAGATTGAGGTCACGACCCGGTCCGACTTTATCGAGCAGCTCGTTCGTCGCGTCATCGCGCTCGTCGACCGGGAGCGGCGCGATGCGGACTTGGGAGCCGCCTTCTTCAGCCGGGGCCACGCCCTCAGGCATGCGCCGGGACGGCAACCGGTGGGAACGCACGCTCGGGATCGATGCTCTTCAATCGAGGCAGTACCTTCTCTGCGAACAATTTCTGATTGGCCGTACCGATATCGGGGCTCATTCCCGCGAAGGACAGTACCGCCGTCATCCCGACCCCGTCGATGCGACGAACATGGTCGGTCAATTGTTCCACCACCTCATCCGGTGTGCCATAGACCTGCAATTCGGCGAGGAACTTCACGAAGTTGTCCGCCCCGTGCTTTTCGATGTTGGCCGCGAACTTGCCGTAGTACTCGTAACCGGGGACCTTCGCCAAGCCGGCGTTGCTGAACTCATACCAATCGAACGTCGATTTCGCGTACCGATAGTGATACTGCTCGTGCAGCTCCTGCGCCGCAGCCGAGGACTCGTGCACGATCACAAAGGACATGAGCAGTGGTTTCGGCGGCTCATAACCATTCAACACAACGAACCGCTCGTTGTACTTCTTGACGTCGGCAACCGTAACGTCCCAAGGCTTTTGGGCAATCACCATGATGCCTGCTCCGAGTTCAGCGACGATGTCCATCGATTCAGGCGAGACCGAGGATGCGTATGTGCGGTTGCGCAGCGGAGCCAGCGGCTGTGGTCGAAGTTGCACCGGCGGCTGCTTCCAGAGTTCACCGTCCGACTCGATGATGCCGGTGTCGAAGGCGTCGAGGATGCCTTTTGCATACTCTGCGAAGCGCTGGCGCGACTCCCCCATGTTCAACCGGAAGCCCTCGAATTCGTGGCGGCCGAGGCCGCGGCCGATGCCGAACAACAGACGACCGTTCGAGAGGTGGTCGAGCACCGAGAGCTCTTCAGCGACCCGCAGGGGATCGTGCCACGGAAGAACCACGACTGAGGATCCCAGCCGGACGTGCTTGGTCTTGGCCGCCAGATACGTCAATAGCTGCAACGTGTTTGGTGACACGTCGTAGCCACCGAAGTGGTGCTCGGCGATCCAAAACGACTCGAAACCGAGCGGCTCCGCCTGTTCTGCAAGCGCGATCTCGTGCCTGTACAGCGCTGAGTCGGAACGATCCTCGTCGGGATTCTGAAAGAAGACACTCTTGCCAACGTGCATGTGCGTGACCTATCTGAAGTTCGGTTGACAGCCAGATTCTACCATAAAGTAGAATTTGCTCGCCAGTGCTTCGCGGCTTAGCGCGCTTTCCATACGGGCGCACGTTTCTCGGCGAACGCGCGCGGCCCCTCCTTCGCGTCCTCGCTGGCAAGGAGTAGCTCGCCCTCGCGTGCGACCCTCGCCCACCGTGGTTCCTCGGCTTGGATGATGCGGCCATCGGCTCCGTAGGCCACGCGCTTGCTCGCCTGTACCGACAGCGGCGCATTCACGGCGATCCGCTCCGCGAGCTGCAGCGCGTTTTCCACCACTGTGCCGTTGGGAACGACCCTGTTCACCAAACCCCAACGCGCTGCCTCTGCGGCCGAAATCGGCTCGCCCGTGTACAGCAGTTCGAGTGCGATCTTGCGCGGCAGTTGCTCGACGATACGGAAGACACCGCCCGCGCCGGCAATCAGCCCGCGCTTCACCTCCGGCAGTCCGAAAACCGCTCGCTCCTCCGCTACGACGAGGTCGCTTGCCAGCGCCAGCTCGGTGCCGCCGCCGAGTGCTGACCCGTTCACCGCGGCGATGACCGGCTTGTCGATGAAGTGGTGGACGAGTCCGGCGAAGCCCCATTCTGGGTGGTGGGGATGCACCACGCTCTCGCCACGGGACAACGCCTTGAGGTCGGCCCCTGCGCAGAACGATTTGTCACCTGAACCAGTGACCACCACCGCCCAGACTGTCGGGTCCTGCTGTGCCGCCTCGAGCGCATCGCCGACAGCTGCACTCACCGATTCGTTGACCGCATTGCGGGCGTCGGGCCTGTTGATGGTGATGATGAGGACCCGTCCGGACTTCCGGATAAGCGCCGCATCCGTGGTCACGGCCTCCGACGTCGTCACACCAGCTCCACGATGGTCGCGTTGGCCTGGCCGCCCCCTTCGCACATCGACTGCAATCCATACCGAATACCGTTGGCGCGCATGTGGTGAACCATGGTCGTCAGCAGTCGGGCACCGGAGCCCCCGAGGGGATGGCCGAGGGCGATCGCGCCGCCGTTCGGGTTCAATACCTTATCGTCCGCCCCGATCTCGACCTGCCAGGCCAATGGCACCGATGCGAACGCCTCGTTGATCTCGAATACCCCGATGTCGTCGACGGTGAGTCCGGACTTGCGTAGCGCCTTCTGGGTAGCCGGGATCGGTGCGCTGAGCATTATGACCGGATCGGCGCCGGCGAGCACAGCGGTGTGTACGCGGGCGATCGGCGTACACCCGAGCTCCTTGGCTTTCTCTCCCGACATCACCAAAAGCGCCGCCGACCCATCGGAGATTTGTGAGGCGTTGCCCGCGTGGATGACACCGTCCGCCTTGAAGGCCGGCTTGAGGGCGGCGAGCGTATCCACGGAAGTTCCGCGCCGAATACCTTCGTCCGCTGTCACGACTGAACCGTCACCGCGGCGAATGGGCACGATCTGGTCATCGAATGCGTGCGAATCCTGTGCGGCTGCGGCCTTTTCGTGCGAGGCAACGGCAAATTCGTCGAGTTGGGTTCGGCTCAGTGACCACCGCTCGGCCATCAATTCCGCTCCCACACCTTGATTTGGCATTCCGTAGCGGGCTTGAAACCGCTCGGGGAACGGACCGGCGCCGAATTCGGCCGCAGAACCGATGGTGACCTGGGACATCGACTCCACACCACCGGCGACCACGACGTCGTACTGTCCGGCGATCACGCCCGCGGCTGCGAAGTGCAGGCTCTGCTGGCTCGATCCGCATTGCCGATCGACGGTCACACCGGTGACCGTGTCCGGCCATCCGGCGGTCAGCGCCGCGGTACGTGCGATGTCACTGGACTGTTCGCCGATCTGGCCGACGCAGCCCCAGATCACGTCGTCGATGACGGCGGGATCGATACCGGCCCGGTCCACCAGCGCGGCGAGCACCTGCGCGGAAAGCTCCGCGGGGTGAACCTTGGCTAGTCCGCCGTTGCGCTTGCCGACGGGCGATCGAACCGCCTCGACGATGTATGCGTCGACCATGGATTGTGTTCCCTTCATTCTGTGCGTCCAGGACGCCAATTCGATAGCTTATGTGAAAGTGGTTGCGCTACAGTCGATATCGACGGTGATCAGGGATCGCACAGCACTGCCAACTCGACATGGCAGTCAGTTAGAACTTGTAGGCACCCGACAGGAGATACTTGGCGATGGTGCGCCGCTGAACTTCTGGCGGACCCTCGCTGATCCGCGACACGCGTGTCAAGTGCCAGCCATGGATCATCTCGGCTTCGTTGCTCAGTCCGATCCCGCCCAGAATCTGCATCGACCGGTCGTACACGCGGTACATCGCCTCGGCGACGAGCGCGTGGCTCATCGCTGACTCGAACCGTGCCTGATCCCCAGCGTCGTGCTTGCGCGCCACATCGAGCGATGCCAACCTCGACGTATAAATGTCAATGCAGTTGTCGGCAAGCATATTTTGGATCGACTGATGCTCACTTAGCGTCTTCCCAAACGTCTTGCGTACCTTCGCATAGTCGGCGGCCTTGTCGTTCGCCCACCGACCCAGACCGATCAGCCGCGCAAGCTTCGTCATCTTCAGCAGGCCGGAGCCCTCCATCGCGACACGGAAGCCCTCGCCAACGTCACCGAGCCGGTACTCATCGGGAATGCGGACGTCGTTGAAGGTGAGAATCGCTTCCTCACCACCGATCTCGTCGAACACCTTCACGATCGAGTACAGGTCATATCCGGGAGCATCGGTGGGCACGTAGAAACCCGTAAGTCCTCCCTTTCGCGCCGCAAAAAGTTCGCGGTCAGTGATGGCGAACGTGATCAAGAAGTCAGCGGTCGGCGCCCAAGAGGCCCATTGTTTGGTGCCGTTGAGCACCCAGTGGTCTCCGTCACGGACCGCGGTAGTGGTCATCATCCAGGCGTCTGACCCTGCGTCCGGTTCCGACATGGCGAATGACCCCTGTACCTCGCCGTGCATCAGCTTCGGCACCAGATCGGCCTTCAGAGCGTCCGATGCATAAGTCCACAACGCCGTCGGACCCGTACTGGCGTGGGCGAGGACTTGGAAGGCCAGCTGCGTCTGGGGTGAGCCATAGCGGTGACACAGCGCCTCGAATACTTCGAAGTACAGCTCGGCACTCAGTCCGCCACCGCCGAGTTCGGTGGGGCAGAACATCGTGTAGAAACCGGCCTCGGCCGAAGCCATCCGCGCAGCCCTACGGGCCTGCACCACCTCGTCGGCAAGGCGCCCGTCCTCGCGCCAGTACAGCCGCGGATTGTGCAGGGCCGCCTCGATAGGTTGCTGAATTTTCGCGACTTCGCGGTCGATGAAGGCGAATAACGCGTCGCACACCTCTTTGGCGCCCACAGCGTAGGGCTCGATGCCGTGATCTATTGCGACGGCCACCTAAATCACTCCCTTTGAAACCTCAGTCTGGCCCGTTTCGGGCCAGACCGAGGCAAGTCTCTAATCCTGAAGACAGGCGTCTACGTCAATGTGGTACAGACGGGCCGCATTCTCGTAGAAAATCTTGCGGCACGCGTCCAAGGGCAATTCGTTGAGCGTCTCGTCCACCACTTCTCGCGGCGATATCGCTGTCGAGGCAGGCCCCGGAGACAGGCTGGTCGGGTGGGGGAAGTCGGTCTCGAACATCAGGTTGTCGGCATACGCCGCGCCCATGTAGCGCACCGTTTCGCGTTCGAACCAGTACGTGGTGTAGATCTGGTTGCGGAAGTAGTGGCTGGGCAGTTCGCGGTCCGGATGGGCCTTGGCAGCACCCGAGTTCTTCCAGTTCCAGTCCGCGCTCTCAATGAGATACGGGATCCACCCAAAGCCACTTTCGACATTGACAAAGTTCAAGGTCGGGTACTTGTGACACACGCCGGACAGCAGCAGCTCCGACACGTTCTCGCACAGTCCCATCAGCGACATCGTGGTTTCCTGGGCGTAGTCGGCAGGGCCTTGCACGTCTTTGATCATGCGGACCCAGTCTTCTTCGGTTTGAGACTGGTAGCCGACATGAAAGTTGACGGAGAGCTGACGTTCCTCGGCCGCCTTCAGTATCGGCGCCCAATGGTCGTCGCGTAGGCGCGGCAGACCGAGTTTGTAGGGCTTGGCCATGAAGTTGATGCCCCGGTGGCCATTGTCGTAGCACCGGTTCAGCTCCTTCACCGCCTCGTCCAGGTCCCAGAATGGCAACGTCGTGAGGCAGACGAACCGCTCCGGAGCGACAGATGCGAAATCAGTCAGGAAGTCGTTGTACGCGCGGATGCAATCCAAGACGAGTTCGGGCTCGTTGTAGCCCATGAACGCGTCCATGGAAAATGCCAGCAGATTGGGGTAGGGGATCTCGGCGGCGATCCTCAGCGAGTCCATCCGCTTCACCCGCTCTTTGGCATCGAACGCGGCCGGGTCTGCCTCCTCGGCGGACGGTGGATGCTTCGGCGGATACTCGTGCCACCCCGCCATCGCATAGCCGGAGACCCCGGACAGTCGCCGCCCCCCGATGATCCAGATGTCTTCACCCCGACGCTCGTCAAAGACCACCTTCGGAGCGAGCTCGCTCCACTTTGAAGGCAGCCGCGACGTCCACAGGTCGGGCGGTTCACTCAGATGTGTGTCGGTATCGACGATGGGCATCACTGGGGCGCTCAATTTGAGCATCTCCTCCTCATTCAAGGCAGCTAAGCAGCCAGACGAGTTTCTACTAGTTGTTCGAAAGTAGCATCTTGAGGAGACGGAACGCAACAAGCATCAGGTGCTACGTCGATCACTTCCGGGCCACCTTGCTCGTTCCTTGGTCACGGCCCACGGCCCACGGCCCACATCGAAAGCGGCGGGATATCAGCGCACGCTGAGCGGATCCATGATGCCGAACGTCTCGGCCTCGCTATTCAAACTCATGATAGATTCTATTATCGTATTGAATCTCGCCGAAGGGTTGCCATGACTGCCATGACTACTCCGTCGTTCGAGCACAAACTGCTGCGAGACGTATTCGCCTGTCATCCCTCAGGAATCGTGTTCGTCGGTGCCATGGTCGACGGCGCTCCGTGCGGAATGGCCGTCAGTACGTTTACGCCCGTCTCACTCGACCCCCCTCTGGTGTCGGTGTGCGTCCAAAACAGTTCATCTACCTGGCCCCGCCTGCGCGCCTGCAGCCGCCTTGGCGTCAGCGTGCTGAGCTACGGTCACAGCGGCGCTGTCCCGTCACTGTCCGTGAAGACGGGCGACCGCTTCTCCGAAGTCACGGTGTCGACTTCGGCCGACGGCGCCGTTTTCCTTGACGGCTGCAGTGTGTGGATCGAGACCTGTCTTTACCGGGTCGTCGAAGCCGGGGATCACAGCATCGCCATCTTGCAGATCACCGACATCACCCGGCATGACGATGCCCAACCAATCGTTTTCTACCGCAGCCGCTGCCATGGGCTGGCTGTCGTTGGAGCGTGAACCACCACCCAATCCGCCGTTCGGCGTCATCAGGAAGGAACATTCATGCCAGGAGTGCAGGACCGCGTCATCGTCGTCACCGGAGCAGGGGGCGGCTTGGGACGTGAGTATGCATTGACGCTCGCGCGTGAGGGCGCCAGCGTCGTGGTCAATGATCTCGGCGGAGCGCGCGACGGCACGGGCGCCGGGAAGAACATGGCCGACGATGTGGTCGAGGAGATCTTGAACGCCGGCGGCCGCGCTGTGGCCAACTACGACAGCGTGGCCGAGACAGCGGGTGCCGAGAACATCATCAAGACCGCACTCGACGAATTCGGCAAGATCGACGGCGTCGTCAGCAATGCCGGCATCCTGCGCGACGGCACGTTCCACAAGATGACATTCGAGAACTGGGACGCTGTGCAGAAGGTGCATCTCTACGGCGGATACAACGTCATCCGCGCCGCGTGGCCGCACTTCCGCGAGCAGCACTTCGGCCGCGTCGTCGTCGCCACCTCGACCAGCGGGCTGTTCGGCAACTTCGGCCAGGCCAACTACGGCGCCGCCAAGCTCGGACTCGTCGGGCTGATCAATACGCTGGCGCAGGAAGGCGCGAAATACGACATCATGGCCAACGCCGTGGCACCCATCGCCGCGACGCGCATGACGCAGGACATCATGACGCAGGAGGTGTTCGAGCGCTTGACGCCCGAGTATGTCGCCCCGGTTGTGGGCTATCTGATGACAGAGGAGAACTCCGACAGCGCTTCGGTATTCGTCGTGGGCGGCGGCAAGGTGCAGCGCGCCGTGTTGTTCCAGACCGACGGTGTGACCTTCTCCGGTGCAGCGCCAAGCATCGACGATGTCGCGGCGAAGTGGGCCGAGATAACTGACGTGTCAGCCGCCAAGCTGGCCGCCTTCGACGTCGACGCGCTCTAGACGGACGACCGAGGTGCTGCCGCGCGTACAAGGCGGCGGCACCTCGGTCGGGCGCTACGCCTCGTAGCCGTCGGTGCCTGCGCGCGCGATGACGATCCGGCCGATGACCGAGCGCGCCGACATTCTCAGCAGGCACTCGACCATCGTCGCCACGTCGTCGGCCGGGATCATTTCTTCGGGAGGGATGCGGCCACGCACCCACTCCGACATGTCAGTGTCGACGTAGGCAGGCGCGATCGCGCTGGCAGATATGCCGTTCCCTGACTCTTCGGCGTTGAGCGTGTCCACCAGCGAGGCGATCGCGGCCTTCGAGGCGCCGTAGGCAGCCAGTTGGGCCTCGGCGTAGATGGCGGTGATCGACGAAAGCACGATGATCTTGGCCCCCTCGGACGGATGCCGGTCGACCGCCGAGCGCAGCAGCGGCAAGGCTTCCTGGATCAGGACGAACGGGCTCCGGAAGTTCACCGCGATGGTCTTGTCGAGTCGCTTGAGGGGGTAGTCGGCGATCGACCCTGCCGTACCGACGCCGGCATTGAGTATCAATGCCGACATGTCACCGTATTCGTCGCGGTGTCGCTGGATCAGACCGACAGCAGTGTCCGGATCAGCCATGTCCGCGGCGACGGAAAGTACTGAAGGCGAGCCTAATTCGCGTAACTCCTGGCGTACCGTCGCCAAGGCTTCTTCGTTGCGAGCGGTGATGGTGAGCGCCATGTTCCGCTCGGCCAGCCGCCGTGCGATGGCCAATCCGATCCCGCGAGAGGCTCCGGTGATGAGGGCAGAACGCGCATGCGTGCCGTCGGCGATCACGCTCGACTCGGAGACTTCTCGAACGCGGCGTCGATCTTCCGGAACCGGCGCGCAATCGGTTCGCGGCACTCGTCGTGGGTGAACAAGTACAGCTCATTGGAACCGACGGCGTCCACCACGATCTTGGCGGCGTCCTCGGGCGACACGATGCGACCCGCGAATCCGGGGTCGTCGAAGTCGACGTCGGCCCCGGCATTCGGACCGCCCAGGTCAGCCGGGCGATTGCGGTGCGAATGCTCGATGTTGGTCCCGACCTTCATCGGACAGAGCACACTCACCCTGATCGGCGACTTGCGCAACTCACGGTGCAACGTCTCGGCGAGAGCCACGACACCGTACTTCGTGACGGAGTACGGACCGAGTCCTTCATTCGTCACGACGCCCGCGAACGATGCCGTGAAGAAGATGTGCGCATCCCGGTCGGCCCGCACGATCGATGGGAGAAACGCTTCGACACCATGAATGGGACCCCAGAGATTGACGCCGATCATCCATTCCCAGTCCTCGTGCGTCGCGTCGACCAGCGGCCCCGTGGCTCCCACGCCTGCGTTGAGGAACAAGATGTCGACTGGGCCGAAGCGCTCACCCACCTGCTCGGCGAGGCGGTCGACGTCGGAACGTTTCGAGACATCGGTGCGAACCAACAAGACATCGGTAGAGGTCGGCAGTTCCGCTGCAGCCGAGTCCAAAGCCGCTTGTTCGATGTCGGCCAGCACGAGCTGGCAACCTCGATCCGCCAGATTTCGTGCCGTAGCCAAACCGATCCCACTGGCTCCGCCAGTGATGACGGCAACTTTGCCCCTCAACGAATCGCTTGAACCCATGCGCTGACACCGCCCCTTTGTGGCACCGTACGTGAACGCTCTGTGATCGGTATCGCGAGACACGCATCGGAAATTGGTCGTGACCATACTTTCTATAAACGAGTAGATTCTAGCTTAGGTTGGTGCACCTCGACAACGAACTCTGTAGAAACTTGCGGCGTCAGGCAATGACGCCTTCCATCTTGAGCTCGCCGAACGTGACGTCGTCGACCCCGAGCTCGCGCAGGATGGCGTCGGTGTGTTCGGCGAACTGCGGCGCCCGCCGCGACGGAGCAGTCGAAATGTCGAATTGAACTGGATTCGCCACCAGCTTGCGCCGAACACCCTGCGTGTCAACGACTTCGACTATCCCGCCGTTGGCGATCAGGTCTTCGTCATTGGCGAGATCCCAGCTGTCCTGCCACACGGCCCACGCGCCACTACATCCGTTGAGCCGTCGCACGCATTCGTCGAGGGGATATCGGCCGATCAAATCCTCGACGACCCGACATGCCGAGTGGATATCCTCGGCGAGGGCGTCGAGCGTGGCGAAGCGCTCGTCCGTGGCCGCTTCCCGACTACCCATGCATATGCAGAACTCCGACCAGTAAGGCAACGGGTCGAGCATTGCCAATTGAATGAACCGGCCGTCGCGCGTGCGGTAGCTCCCGACGAGCGGATTGCCCGCCATGGGCGTGTCGAGCTCCACCTTTGGCAGGTGCCCGCCGCTCATCAACGCCATGTTGACATCGAATTGCGTCGCCCATGCCCCGACGCCCAGCAGTGACACGTCGATCACCGAAGGTTGTCCAGACATGCGGCGACCGTACAGTGCGGCGGCCACGCCGCCGGCAATCGCCAGCCCACCGATGTTGTCGCCATACGCACCGCTGGGCATATACGTGGGCTGTTCGGCGAGGCACGACGTCGCCCCGTCTGCGCTGCCCCCTCTCGCCCAAAATGCGGTGGCGTCATAGCCTGGCCGGTTCCTACTGGGCCCGCGACCGCCGAATCCACTACCCGCCACGTAGATGATGTCGGGATTGATGCGTCGGACGTCCTCAACGTCGATGCGCAGCTTGGACCGGATCGCGGGCAGGTGGTTGGTGAGAATGACATCGCTGCGCCGTAGCAGCGCCTCCAATATTGGCCGCGCCAGCGGCGACGTCAGACCGAGCCCGATACTCCGCTTACCTCGATTGGGCCCCTCGATGTGTGGCGTGAACGGGCTCGATTGCTCGGACGACTCGCTGGCCGACGGCGCGAACAGGTTACGTTGTGCGTCGCCCGTGACCGGATTCTCGACCTTGATGACATCGGCACCCCAGTCGGCGAGGATGGCGCCTGCCGACGGGACGAAGGTGAACTGTGCTATTTCCAGGACTCGTACGCCCGCTAGGGGTTTATCCATATCGACACCCTTTGTTTGGCAATGAGGATGCGCTGGGGATACGCATCGACGCGTGCTGGCGATCAGGCGTGCCCGCTATAGAGTATCCTTTATACGGTTCTCTTGTCCGAGCGTTTCCATGGAAGGCGATCATGGCACTCCCGCGGAAGTTCGTGAGGAACACGAGCAACCGAAACGGACCGCGCTTGGCGTCGCTGTGCTCGACATGTTCGCCCCTGATGACGTCGGCGCCCCGGTCCGCCCGAATGGCTTCTTCGGCCGGAACAACCGCGAACTGAATCACCTCTGGGATCCGTACGCCTTCCCTAGGCCGGTGCATCGGACCGCCTCGTTTCTCCTCCATTGAGTACGCGAAATACTGGGGGTGAGCCGACAGGCTCACTCGCCTCGTGAACTCGATCAATTAGTCGCAGACGCACTCGCGACGTCCGGACATCTGCTGCGAAGTCAAAGCCCGAGGTCACGCCCGATCAAGTCCTTCATGATCTCGGTGGTCCCGCCGAGGATGGTCTGGATCCGAACGTCGGCGTAGTCGTTAGTCACCCGGTACTCCTTCATGTAGCCGTAGCCGCCGTGGAGCTGCACGCATCCGTCGACGACCTTCTTCGCAACTTCCGTGCACCACCACTTGGCCTTGGCCGCCTCGACCGCCGAGAGGTCGTTCTCGACGACGGCGGACAGGCATCGGTCGATGTACTGCTCGGAGACGTCTAATTCGGTATCCATTTCGGCCAGCAAGAACCTGTTGTGCTGGAAGCCGCCGATCGGCTGACCGAATGCCTTGCGATCCTTGGCGTATTGCAGCGTTTGGCGCCACGTTTCGCGCGCGCCGGCAATCGCGGAGATCGCGATCGACAGTCGCTCAGAGGGAAGGTTGTGCATCAGGTGGTAAAACCCGCGACCCTCCTCGCCCAACACATTCGCTACCGGTACTCGAACGTTCTCAAAATGCAGTTCGGCGGTGTCGTGTGTGTGTAGACCGAGTTTGTCGAGCTTGCGACCACGAACGAAGCCCGGCATGTCACGCTCTACCACGAGGAGCGAAAGTCCTTTGTGGGCGGCCGAGGGGTCGGTCCTTGTCACGACAACGACGAGATCTGCGTTGATACCCGAGGAGATAAAGGTCTTCGACCCGTTAAGGACCCATTCGTCGCCCTCACGGACTGCGCAGGTGCGGATGCCCGCCAGATCGCTACCCGCACCGGGCTCGGTCATCGCGATCGCAACGATCGTTTCGCCGCTGATGATCCCCGGCAGCCACCGCCTCTTCTGCTCATCAGTCGCCAGCGACTTGAAATACGGTCCTACGACGTCGTTCTGAAGCGTCAGCGCGGGAACGCGGGTTCCGAACTTGGATAGCTCCTCGTTGATCACCGCGTTGAAGCGGAAGTCGTCGCAGCCGCCACCGCCGAATTCCTCGGGCATATTGAAGCCGATCAGACCGTACTTGCCGGCAGCGATGAACGCCGACCGGTCGACTATGCGCTGCCTCTCCCATTCGTCGGCGTAAGGAGCGACTTCACGTTCGATGAAGGTCGTAGTCGTCGCACGGAGTTGCTCGTGCTCGCCGTTGAAAATGAGACGTCTCACACGATGCCCTCCGCGCTTCGTTGGAGATCCGCCATCCGGGTGTCGCATGCTCCTCGAACCCGCCAGCGATTTTCGGTTTCCGGGCAGATTATACTAGCGAGTCGAATTTGCCTAGGCCCGGCGGAGACTGTCTAGAACGCTCCCCGCGATCGCAGAGGCCGGCGTGCACCATTGCGATGCGCAGGCCGCTTCTCCGCCGATTGTCTGCCCGGGTCTGTGTTGCACGAACAAGCACGCCGATCGGCAGCACTCAGCTCGCAGCGTCAGCGCGGCATCGGCATGCGAAATCGCCATCAAGACCCGGCTCGGTCGCCTCGACAGCGAAGCGCTCTTCCATCCGCGTTACGAGACTGCGCGTCGGCTGATCGTCTGAGCAGCTACAGTCGACCCTCGGTCCGCAACTGTGGATGCACCCAATCCGGCGATCGCCTCTCTTTGAAGGCGAGGAAGCCTTCGCGCGCCTCGGGACCATCCAGACTTACCTTCATGCCGATGCGATCGTAAAGACCCAGGTAGTTGTCGAGACTGGACTTGACGGTGGCACGCGCCTGCGGAGCCGTGCGACAGCACTGAGCGAGGACGTCGCGCGCAGTTGCCATCAGATCGTCATGAGGCACCTTCCGCGCGACCAAGCCCCAATCCACCGCCTCGTCGGCGGACAACACCCGGCCGGTGAACATCAGATCGCGCGCGCGAACCGGTCCGATCACTCTGGCGAGGATGTGGCTGTAGTACGTGTCGGCGATACCCCGGTACAACTCCGGCACTCGGAACGTCGCCCGGTCACTGACCACAGCCATGTCACTGCAAATAGCGATTTGGAGTCCGCCTCCCTGGGCGAGACCGTTCACAGCGGCGACGACGGGTTTGGCCGACTGGCGCAAACTGTCGAACGGTGTGACGTCCATGCCAATCGTCGCAGCGAAGTCCATCCAGTTGTCCTCGGCGCCCTGGGCAAGATCCCCACCAGGGGCGAATACATCGCCGGTACCGGTGATCAGCAGCCCGGCGAGGCTCTCGTCGACGTTCACCCGCGAGATTGCGTAGCGAATTCCGAAGTACATCGCGGGAGTCATGGCGTTGCGTGCCATGGGGCGGTCGAGCGTCAGGACGGCGAAGCCGCCCTCACGCTCGAATCTCAGAAAGGGTGTGCCCATCCAGTCGCCCTCAGGCGGGCGTGGGCCGTGGTCGTTGGGTGCGGTCGACATATGACTCCTCAATCGTTGAATTCGCCGTCGGCTCCGAAGATGGAGCACTCGGCGTCTGCGCGTGCTCGAGTTACCTACTGAACAACTTCAGCGGGCGTTCGACGAACTCGAACACCACGCCATCGGGTGATCGCAGAAACGCGATGTACAACCCGTCGATCTTGGTTCCGGGGAGCGGGCACCACACCACATCGCCCATCCGCTCAACAGAATTCGGAAGCGCTGCGAGTGCCCTCTTCACGTTCTCGACCCGCAGCGCGCAACGGTAGAGTCCCTGACGGTTGCCGCCCCACGGCACCGGCGCGTCGGTCGCGGTTTCCGGATGCTGGACCACCGTGATGGTGAACTGTTGTTCGTCTTCTGGAAGCGCGAAACGCGCGACCAGACATTCGACCGATTCGGCAGCACCGCCGGGCGCCAATTGGTTAGCCGAAACCGGTACCGTCGTCGGCGCTTCGACTTCGATGAACCCGATCGCGGTCAGGAACTGCGCGGTGGCGAGGATGTCGATGGCCGCGATGCGGATCCCGGAAAACAGGGCGCCGGCCGCCGCGTCCAGATCGCTTGGGGCCTGGGCCAACTCGATGACGACACCGTCGGGGTCGAGTGCGAGCACCGACTTCGCACCCGAGATGAGCCCATCGACTGGTTCGCCGACCTGCACACCCGCCTCCCCCAGTGCCAGAACGGCAGTGTCCAGATCCGCCACCCACACGAGCGCCCCGCGGATGCCTGGTCTGGTCGGGTCGGCGCGTTGGTCACGTGCCAGGGGCGGGGATTGGAAGGCGATCGCCTCCAGCGCGCAGCCTCCACGCGGACCGCGGGCGTCATAGAGAAACGCAGTCGAACAATAGGTTTCGCCGTCGATGCCCAGCATGGCCCCGTCGGACGGCACCGTCGGGTCGGTGCGCATCTTGGCCGACAGGCCCAGAACGCCCGAGTAGAGCTCCTCGGTCGCCTCCATCGACTCACAGTTCAGGTTGACGTGCAGGAACCGTCGCGCCAGATCATCGGATACCACTACAGCACAACCGATTTGATCTTGAGATCAATGATCTCGTAATCGGTGCAGCCGAGCTCGCCGAGCAACGCATCGGTGTGCTCACCGTGGCCCGGCGCGCATCGCAATTGCAGCGGCGTCTCATCGAACTGCACCGGGCTACCCGCCAACGCGAACTCGTTGCCGTTGGCATCGGTGGCGCGCGGCAAATAGCCATTGGCCAGCACCTGCGCATCGTCGTGGATCTCCCGGGCCGTGCGCATCACGTCCCACACCCCGTCGAACCCCTCAAATGCCTTCTCCCAGTGGCTCAAATCGTGCTCGCCGAAGGTATTGCGCAGCTCTGCGACGCATTCGGCACGGTTCTCGAACCGCACTACCGCGTTGGCGAACCGCTCGTCGGCGACCAGGTCGGGCCGGCCCAAGCGTGTGCAGAAATCGGCCCAGAACCGGTCAGCCTGCAGCAGTACGAACGCGATATGACGCCCGTCGCGCGTCTGGTAGATGCTGGCCGCCGGGTTGGGCATTTCTGCCAATTGGTACTTCGGGATGTCCTGTCCGGTGATACCCGCGCCGACGATATCTGGGCCTAGTTGCCAGATCGCCGAACTGAGCAGGGAAACATCGACCACGGATGGCGTGCCCGTGCGTTCGCGTTTGTAAAGTGCGCCGACGATTCCCGAGGCGATGGCGAAGCCGCCGTACACGTCGCCGAATGCGGGTCGCTGCACCGGCGGGTACGAGCCGTCACCGGAGGCATACGCCTCGCCGATCCCGCCGCGTGCCCAATATGCGGCCAAGTCGAAACCCCCTGCCCTCTCGCTGGACTGTCGTACACGCGCTGGTGTACTCATTATAGCTAATTGTTTATCTGATTTGCTGGTATGGTCGGATTAACATACCCGCAGAGGTGGTGATGAAGTGCCTGCCGCCGTCGACGACGTGAACAGAATCGACTATGTGGCCGAGATAGCCCTGTTCCGACAGGAGCTACGCCACTATCTGCGCAACCTTGACTGCACCTCGAGAGGGGTGCAGCGGCTCTACGCCGGCACCACGGAGGTAATGAAGGACCTCATGGGCCGGGCGATGGGGTATCGACCATGAGTTTCGTCACCGTGCGGGCGCCAGCAGAGGGCAATAACTGTCAAATCGGTTAACCTACCAAATAATTAGCTGGTTTACGTCTAACAGTGGAGGTCGATATGGAGGTCACTAGCCTTCGGGAACCGAAAATGGCCGATCGGGTGGCCACCGTGCTTCGGCGCATGTTCATCCGCGGTGAGATCCCCGAAGGCACCATGCTGCCGCCGGAATCAGAGCTGATGGAGCGATTCGGCGTGTCCCGACCCACGCTGCGCGAGGCGTTCCGCGTGCTGGAGTCCGAATCGCTGATCGTCGTGCAGCGCGGAGTGCGCGGCGGAGCACGGGTGACCCGCCCGCGACGGGAGACGCTCGCGCGATACGCCGGTCTGATTCTGGAATACGAGGGTGTGACGCTCAAGGATGTCTATGAAGCGCGAATGGCTCTCGAGACACCGATGGTCGTGCAGCTGGCCAAACAGCGAAACGCAAAGGTGATCGCGGAGTTGGAGCAGGTCGTCGAAGCCGCGGAGCAGTTGAAACCAGGCAGCGATGATGCCGTGTTGCAACTGACCGACTTCCACGCCGCAATCGCGCGGCTGTCGGGCAACAAGACCTTGCAGATCGTCAGCGATATGTTGCATCACATCATCGTGAAGGCAAACGGCTCGTTGCAGCCCACCGAAGGCGCTCGCGCAGAGCAGGCGGTCCGCCGATCGGCAAAGACGCACCGCATGGCGTTGGAGCTGATCAAGTCCGGGGATGCCGAGAAGGTCGGCGAGCTGTGGAAAAAGCACCTGCAGAAGGCAGAGGAATTCGTGCTGTCCGGTTCCGAATTATCCACCGTCGTCGACCTTCTTGAATGACGGAGGTCGACCGCGCGATCGACCACGATCTCGAAACGCCGACATATGTCCTGCAGCGCTTTGGTATCGACGTGGTCGAGACAGATCCCGCTGCCGCCACTGTCACGATGTCGATGTCGCTGGCCGGGATGCGGAATCCGTTCACCGATCAGCCCTCGGTGGGACCGCTGGGCGTCCTCATCGACTCTGTCAGCGGCATGGCCAACCACTTATTACGCGAAGCTGGTGAGTGGACAGTATCCAGCGAACTCACAATGGAGCTCAGTCCCACTGGCAGTGCACGCGCGACGGCGCCGGGGGCTCCGCCGGTGCTGGCCGTCGGGCAGGTGGTGGGGCCACGCGGAAGGACCTCACTGTCATTCTGCACGTTGACGTGCGGCGACACCGTGATCGGTGGCGGCAGCGTCCGTTCCTTCTTCATCACCCCTGACGAACTCGCCCTTTCCGAGCCCAAGGAGACATTGGCCAAGACAGCGCGGACCTCGCTCGCCGAACTGATGGCCGTGCAAACCACCGCCGCCTCCGAAGGCTTGTGCGTGCTGCGGCAGCACCCGGATCCGTACCTCGACAACGCGATCGGCGTCGTCCACGGCGGCGTCGCGGCAGCGGGGCTGGAACTGGTGGCGTCGGCGGTCGTCAACACCGCGCTTCCGCCGATGCGCACGGCATCCGTGCGAGTGAACTTCCTGCGGCCATTCTTCGCTGGCCAACGCTCACGCTACGAGGCGTCGCCCGGTAGGATCGGCCGCACCACCGCAGTCGCCGACGCGCAAGCCATCAACGATGACGGCAGGGCGGCGCTGACGGCACGCATCACCGCCTACCGGTAACCACTACTTCTTCGCGCGGGCGCGAAACGCGGCGACGCGGTCGCGGAACTCCGGCGTGGTGAATGACGTGTACTCCTCGGCCAGGGCGTACTCGAGCACGCCAAGCGCCGCCCGCGAAAGGTGCATGTTCATCGCGACCTTGCTGGCGCGCAATGCCTGTGGCGGCAAGGCGGCCAGTCTCTCGCCTATGGCCAGCGCCTCTTCGAGCACCGCGCCGTCGGAAGCCACCTTCGTAACCAGGTTCAGCTTCTCGGCATCCGCTGCGGTCATGCGATCACCGAGCAGCACATACTCTTTCGCCTTCATCAGACCGATCAGCAGGGGCAGCATAGCCGCTCCACCGTCGCCGGCGACGAGGCCAACGGCGACGTGCGGGTCGGCCAGGTAGCTGCTCTCCCCCATGACGAGGAAGTCGCTAAGCAGAGCAATCGAGCATCCCAGCCCCACCGCCGGTCCGTTGACCGCCGACACCAGCGGCTTGGAAAAGTTGATCACCTCGAGGAACACGGTTCTCGCCTCGGTGATCTGAAACTGGCGTGCGACCGGATCCTCGATCAGCCGGCCGAACATCACCATGTCGCCGCCCGCCGAGAACGCCTTGCCCACACCAGTTGTCACCACCGCGCGAACGTCATTATCGGCGGTCAGAGCCCGCCAGATGGTTGCGAACGCGTGGTGCACCTCTTCGTTGACGGCGTTGAAGGCCTCCGGCCGATTGATGCTCACCACGTGGACACTGCCCCGCTTTTCAACGAGCAGCCACGGCGCGAATTCTTCATATCCGGCCAGGGTGGCGATCTGTGATGTGGTCATTACAGCTCCCGTCAATTCTTATCGCTGGACAAGATGGTGACCGCCGAGACAGCAGTCGGCCCACCGATGTTGTGCGCCAACGCGACTCGCGCCCCGTCGACTTGATTTTCCGCCTCGCCACGCAGCTGGTTGAACAGTTCATAGCATTGTGCAACGCCGGTGGCGCCCGGCGGGTGGCCCTTGGCCTTGAGCCCGCCGCTGGGGTTGATCGGGAGCGCGCCGCCCACATAGTTCTCGCGCGATTCGACCAGCTTGTACGCCTCGAACCGGCTGGCGAAACCGAGATCCTCGTAGCTGATCAACTCCACACCGGTGAAGCAGTCGTGGACTTCGGCCACATCGATGTCGCTCGGGGTCAGACCAGCCATCTTCATGGCCGACTTCGCAGCCCGCACGGTCGGCGGAAAGGTTGTCATGTCCTGCTTGTGTTGATGCATCACCCGGTCCATGCCGAGACCAACCCCGCGCACCCACACGGGGCTGTCGGTGTATCGGTCGACCACGTCCTCGGCCGCCAGGATAACGGCCGCCGCCCCGTCGCTCTGCGGGGTGCAGTCGTAGAGTCCGAACGGTTCGACCACAATGGGCGCCGCCAACGCCTGTTCCACCGTGATCTCGTATCGCAACTGCGCCTTCGGATTCTTCAACGCATGAAAGTGGTTCTTTACCGCCACCATTGCCATGTGCTCCTTCGTCGCCGGCGACTCGTGCAAGTATCGAGTGACGTGCAGTGCGAAGTTGGCGGGTGCCACCAGGCCGAGCGGATAGTCCCAGGCGTTGTCCCTGGTCATCGCGGCCCAATCCCAGAAGGTGGTGTTCGACGAGGTCTCTCGGACCTTGTCCGCGCCGACGACGAGCACGACGTCGTACAACCCCGACGCTATGGCCATCACACCGTTACGGATAGCGTCATTGCCTGTTGCACAGGCGTTCTCGACGCGCGTAACCGGAATGTCGGTCAGGTCGAGGGTGTCGGCGAGAATACCCGACGGGAAGCCGTCTGTTGTTGAAAGCTCGCCGAACCACGCGGCTTCGATTTCAGACTTCTCGAGACCCTTGTCGACGTGCGCAACCGCCTCGGCGTAGGCCATCGGCACGAGATCCTTGATGCCTAGCTCGAAATGCTCGCCGAACGGTGTCATGCCCGCGCCGACGATCGCCACGTTTCTCATGCCTGGACCCCCTCGTTGACTCGACCCGGCCAGAACGCGTATCCGTAGTCGGGTACACCCGCGCGGGTTGCGATCTTGCGCAGGACCACCGAACCAGCCTGCCCGATGGTGGCTTCGCCCGCTGGCACCCCAGTGACTTTCATCAGAACCCGCACCACGCTGTCGTCCAGCTGCACTACCGCCAACGAATAGGGGCTGGGCAGGTCAGGCACCGGGATCCGGATGGTCGTGTGCGTATACACCGAGCCAGTGCGCGGCAACGGTTCGAGCCGGTAATCGGCGGCTAGCGCGCCAGAGTTATCGACTCGAACCCTCGGCGGGAACTGTGGCGCCGTGTCGATACCCGGACGCTCATCGAAAACGGCTGCCTCCCAACGAATTTTTGGCTCGAACGCTCGGGCGTAGGCGGGCATCGAGATCGGAATGCCCACGCCGTCTGCGATCTTGGTCGCGGGCAGTTCACGTGGGGGTGCTTCGTCACGGTTGATTTTGGGCGGCGACTCATTGCCGTTCAACTCCGCGACGCTCATCGTCGACTGTTCTGCGGCGAACACCAGACCGCACGCTCCACGCTCGATCGCATCTGCTATTGCCCGCACCACCCCCGCGGCCGACGCTTGCGGCTCCTCCGCGGCGCCCGAGGTGTCGATCGCACGGCCGAGTTGACCGACGGGCACGCCGGCGACGGCGACCGCCTTGGGCGTTCCAGTCAGGCTGAGCTTGTCGAGGGTGGCGCGAATCCCGACTTCCCGCTGCAGCCGTGAGTCTGGGTAGGCGTGGCGGACGCCATCGTCGCCTCGCGCCATCAGCGGCAGGCTGCGAGTCTGTCGTCCGACCGGGACGAGGGTCGACTCGCCTTCACCTGTGAGCACCGCAGCCGCGCCGACCGATACGTCGTTGTCGTCGGCGGCGATGACCAATGTGCCGGGAGTTGCGTTTGTAATCTGGTCCAGGACTGCGGGCGCGCCGCCGAGGACCTCGGCGACCGGAATATCAGCTGCCAGCGAGAGCGCGGCCAGCAGGACCGCGCCGTTCCCGCCTTCAAGCAGTGGAAAGTCGCGGGACACCAGGACGACCCGCCGAGCAGACGCACCGGCGTCGGCGGCGCGGCCAGCCGCCACAGCCATCGTCAGCGCGTCCTCGTCGGGTCCCTTCACTCGGCGCGCCGCATGGCACCACGGCGGGAGGTAACAGCCGACCGAAACGACGTGGGTCATCGAGCCTCGCTTCATCTTGGGCCGCCCCGAAGAAGAACGACCGATTAATAAGCTATATAGTTATAGCATTCGAAAGCAAGACGGCTGCCTCTGAGAGGAGCAACGCGTGGCAGAAACGGGTCCTCACACACTGAAGGACCGCGTCGTGCTGGTCACCGGCGCCAGCCGCGGAATTGGGCGCGAGATCGCGATCCGGGCGGCCGCCGATCGCGCCTCGCTGGCACTGCTCGCAAAGACGGGCTCCGTAGTCAACAATCCCGGCGCGCTCGACCTGCGTTCGACGCCGGCCCTGCCGCCCAAAAACTTCCGCCGGCTTCTGGAGATCAACGTCGATGGACCGTTCGCCGTGGTGCAGGCCGCGCTGCCGCACCTGCGTCAGTCCGACAATTGGCCGCCACGGAGCGCGACCTCGTCCCGAACTTCTATCTATTTGTCCTCGACCCCGCTGCCGTCCACATAGGTGATCCGTGAGTGAATCTGATGCGTTGCGCGCCAACGAGCCCGAGCTCGCCAAGCTGCGCGCATCGGTACGGGAGTTCCTCGAAGCTGACCGGACCGAATACTGCTGGGAGCCGGCCGTCGACTCGTGGCTCGGTCGGTGGGACGAGGGCTTCAGCGCCCGCCTTGGCGCCGCCGGACTTGTCGGGCTGATCATCCCCGAGAAGTACGGCGGGCCGGGACTGTCACACCTGCACCGCTATGTGGTAACCGAGGAACTTCTCGCGCACGGCGCTCCGGTAGCGGCGCATTGGATCGCCGACCGACAGGTGGCCCCGGGCCTGCTGGCCTACGGCAGCGACGAGCAGCGCGAGCGGCTGCTGCCACGCATCGCGGCTGGAACTTTCTACTCCTCAATTGGGATGAGCGAGCACGGCGCAGGCTCGGACCTTGCGGCCGTGCAAACCAAGGCGACCAAGACCGACGGCGGCTGGCTGCTCACCGGCACCAAGGTATGGACGAGTGGAGCACACCACGCCCATCAGGTTGTGGTGCTCGCCAGGACGAGTCCGGCTGACCCGCAACGACGGCACGACGGCTTCAGCCAGTTCCTGGTCCCCTGCGACGCCGATGGTGTGCTGATCGAACCGATCCTGCTGATGAACGGCGACCATCATTTCAACGAAGTCGCCTTCCAGGATGTCTTCGTGCCGGACATCGACGTACTGGGCGAGGTCGGCCGGGGATGGCACCAGGTCACCGCGGAACTCTCGTTCGAACGCAGCGGCCCCGAACGGATTCTGTCCACGGCACCGCTGATCATGGCGGTAGTGCGGGCGCTGAGCGACTCGGGCGGCACCGATGACACGACTGTCGGCATCGTGGGCGACCTAGTCGGACGGCTCATCTCGCTGCGGCAGCTATCCGTTTGGGTGGCACGCGCGCTCAGCGAGAACCAGGATGCTGCCAACCAGGCGGCGCTGGTCAAGGATCTCGGCACTCGGTTCGAGCAGGAGTCGATCGACGTGATCACCGACGTCCTCGACCTATTACCAGTGACACCTCAACTGGCGGCGCTGATGGCCACTGCGGTACTGCACAAGCCATTGTTCACCTTGCGCGGTGGCACTAACGAGGTGTTGCGCGGCGTCATCGCACGCGGAATGGGGTTGCGGTGACAGCCTTTTCGACTGGCGTGTTCGGCACTGTCACGGCTGAGGACGAACACGCCGAGCTGCGGCAGCTGGTCGGCGATATCGGGCGCCGATCGTCGGATGCCCGGCTCGGTCAGCGCAGAGTTCCCGGGCAATTCGACGCGCAGTTGTGGCGCAACCTCGAGGACACCGGGCTGGCGCGGTTGACGAGCACTGCGGATTTGGGCGCGGGGCCTACCGAACTTGCCATTGCGCTCTACGGCATCGCGCGGCACGCGGGCGCTGTCCCGCTAGCAGAAACCGACGCACTGGCAGGCTGGCTCGGCAACCGGGCAGGCATCGAACTGCCGCAAGGACCACTCACCGTCGCGATCGCTGACGCCGATGAATCCGGTGGACGTATCTGCGGAACGGCGAGCGACGTTCCGTGGGCGCGCGCGTGCTCGACCGTGCTACTTCTCGCGCGAGGCCACCACGAGGCACGCGTGGGAGTCATCGAAACCGAGCGCGCTCAGCTGGTGCACCACGACAATCTGGCCGGTGAGCCACGCGATCGACTGACCTTCGACATGGCGGCCGACGAGCTGATGGTAGTGGAACCAGCTGTCGCCGAAGAGTTTTCGGTGCGCGGCTCATGGTGTCGCTGCGTACAGATCGTCGCGGCATTGGATGCTGCCGCAGCGATGTCGGTGGCCCACACAAGCGAACGAATCCAATTCGGCCGGTCGCTGAGCAAGTTCCAATCCGTTCAACATGCTCTTGCCGCGATGGCCGGTGAGGTCGAACGCGCTCGCGCCGCCACCATGCTGGCCGTTGCAGCTGCGACCGACTATGGGTTCGCCTGTCGCGAAACCGAATACGCGGTCACCGTCGCTCGGGTGGCTGTCGGGCGTGCTGTCACACCGGTCACGACCATCGCCCACCAACTTCACGGCGCGATCGGCGTGACCGCTGAACATCCGCTGTCGTCGGCGACACTGCGCGCGCAGAGCTGGAGCAACGATTACGGCACGACCGCCGGCTATGCGCGTCGGCTCGGCCGGATGGTCCTGGACGCCGCCGATGCGTGGGACCTGGTGATCGGAAATTTATAACCACGGTGCAGTCAACTCAGAAGGAGAAGTAATGACAGTCGGAAAATTCCACGGTGCGTCTGCGATCGTCAGCGGAGGCGCGGGCGGCCTTGGTGAGGCCACGGTGCGGCGATTGCACGCCGAAGGCCTCGGTGTAGTGATCGCCGACCTGGCTGCCGACAAGGGCAAGGCGCTCGCCGACGAGCTGGGCGACCGCGCGAGCTTCGTGAGTACGGATGTGACGAGCGAAGACTCGATCAAGGAAGCGATCGAACAGGCCAACCAACTGGGCCAGCTGCGGTATGCCGTCGTGGCCCACGGCGGATTCGGCGTCGCCCAACGTATCGTGCAACGCGATAACAGCCCGGCTGATTTCGCCGCCTTCACCAAGACAATCGACCTCTATCTCAACGGCACCTACAACGTCGCTCGGCTGGTCGCAGCCACCGTTGCGGCCGCGGAACCGCAACCCGACGGCGAGCGGGGCGCGTTGGTACTCACAGCATCCATCGCCGGTTACGAAGGCCAGATCGGTCAAAGCGCTTACGCTGCGGCCAAAGCCGGTGTGATCGGCTTGACGATCGCCGCCGCGCGCGACCTTAGCTCCGTCGGCATTCGGGTCAACACGATCGCCCCTGGGACGATGAAGACGCCGATCATGGAGTCGGTCGGGGACGAGGCGATCGCGAAGTTCGCCGCCAACATTCCATTCCCCAAGCGCCTCGGAACACCGGACGAATTCGCAGACGCTGCGACGTTCCTACTCACCAACGGCTACGTCAACGGTGAAGTGATGCGTCTCGACGGCGCGCAGCGCTTCACTCCGCGGTGAGCTGGAGGGCAGGGCACGACACCGCCATGCGAGCGAACATCCGACAATTGGTCAAATAGTTTAATAATTTGCAGGATCTCGGCGTAGCATCCTCCTCTTGGGGCGCAATCGTCCCCAAGCGCGGAGCTGCGCCCCTCAACTGGCGGCGGGACACCGGCCGAATACGGCAATCAATGCTTGACAACACGATTGCGTTGCTTGGCCGTCTCACCACGGTCGACGATCGGTCACTTAACGGGATCGCTCACCGCTCGAGTTGATCCATGGGATGAGTTCGAGTGCCACTGCGACTTCCAGGCTGTGGTAGCTGAGCGGTTTCGGTAGCAGACGTTCGGCGCGAGCAATGCGCGCCAACACCGTATTGCGATGAGTGAAGAGAACTTTCGCGGCTCGCGGAGCGTTCGACTGTTCGCGCAAGTAGACAGCCAAGGTTCGGCGCAGCTCTGGGTCTGCGTCGGCGAGGTTGCCGAGCGTGTGCCGCAGGAACTCGCGAGCGCGCGACTCGTCGTGGCCGACCAAGGCGACCAACTGGATGGAATCCCAACGCGCAAACCGCACGTGGCCTGCACGCAGGAGCAGCCGTTGAGTGGACAGAGCCTCGAGGTGGCTGCGACGGAATCCGTCGATGCCGCGGGCGGGTGAACCCATCGCTACGAACACATCGCGTTGACCCAGTAGGGATTCGAGCGTCTGCGGGTCGGGGGTGTAGTCGCTGGGGACCCACACCCACAGTGCGCCGACACTGGCGGTGACGGTGAGGGGCCGGTGTGCCCCGACGGCGGCCGCCAACGCCTCGGCCATCTGGACCAGAATGGCTACATCGGGTTCGACTTGGTTGCTCCACACGATCGCCGCGAGGTGGGACCGATCGAGTGTGTAGCCCAAGCGGGTTTCAGCCACCGCGCGCCGAACGGGTGCGCCCTCGATCAGCAGCGTGACCGTTTCGAGCCGGTCTGCCTGCGTGCCCTTGGTGAGTTGTTCGCGTTCGACGCGCATCTGTGCTGAGACCAACGCGGTGGTGGCATCGACGAATCCGAAGATTGAGCGCGCGCTGAAGTCCAACAGCTCGGCCAGCTCGACGGGATCGCTGGTCAATCCGAACGCGATGCTCATCCAGCGTCGCCAGGCGACGTTCTGCCCGGCACGCCATGCTTGCAGCACGCTGTCGTCGAAACCGCGGCGGATCAGATCGCGGGCGATGACCGCGGGCTCAGGTCCTGGGTTGGGGGCCACCGGGGCGGCGGGATCGCGGCGCACGGCCTCCACCCAAAAGAGCAAGTTGGCTTTGTTACTGCGGCGCAACGCCTCGACCAGCGCAGGATCCTGGGCCAAGCCGGGATTCTGGTCGGTAAGCGTGGCTTCATCGATCTCGGCGAGCAGTGACTCGAGAACCTCACCGGGTGCAGCAAGGATCTGCTGCGCACCGGCCTGCATCAACTCGCACACGCGCGCCGAGGGCCGCGGCCACCTCACATCGCTCAGCCTAGACCCTGGCAGGGCGAGCGCCCAACGACAGCGGGAACGGTGTGCAAGCGCCTATTGGCAGTGAACGGTAGGGCGACGAAAATCACTGGTAGCGGCTATCGAGGCCCACCCCACATCACCTCCACGTCTGTGAGCCCCGAGCCGGAAGGAATTGTCCAATGTCTGCCGACCTATTACAGACCGCCACGACACGGCGTGAGGAGCCACCGATGGCCAGGCGCTTCGACGTCGAATTTCGTTCCGGTGATGCGGCCTGCCGCGCGTGGCTCTACCTCCCCGACGCCGAGGAACCGCGCCCGGTGATCGTGATGGCACACGGACTGGGCGGCGTCCGGGAGATGCGCCTGGACGCCTACGCCGAGCGATTCGCCACCGCCGGCTACGCCTGCCTGGTATTCGACTACCGCCACTTCGGCGCCAGCGACGGCGAGCCCCGCCAACTTCTCGATATCGACCGACAGCTGGCCGACTGGTCGGCAGCCATCGCGTTTGCCCGCAGCCGTGCCGACATGGATTCCACCCGGATTGTGTTGTGGGGCACCTCTTTCGGCGGCGGTCACGTCATCGTGACGGCTGCTCGCGAGTCTGGTATTGCCGCTGTCATCGCGCAATGTCCGTTCACCGATGGGATCGCTTCGCTGCTCGCGATGAACCCGCAGACATCGGTCAAGGTCACCGCGCGGGCGATCGTCGACACCGTCGCCGGCCTTCTCGGGAAGGCGCCGGTCATGCTGCCCCTGGCCGGACCGCCCAAATCCGCGGCCTTGATGACCGCCCCCGACGCGGTCCCGGGCTACCTCGCCCTAGTCCCCGACGGGGCGCCACACCGCAACGAGGTCGCCGCGCGGGTGGGGTTGCACATTCCGTTCCGTCGCCCGGGAAGGCTCGCCGCGCAGGTGCACTGCCCGACGCTGTTCTGTGTCTGCGAAACCGACAGCGTCGCCCCGGCCAAGGCCACCCTGCGCCACGCGCGCACCGCACCCCGCGGCGTGGTGCGGCTGTATCCCGAGGGCCATTTCGACATCTATGTCGGTGAGCCCTTCGAGCGCGTCGTCGCCGATCAGATCGCCTTCTTGCGCCAGCACGTGCCCGTGACCCCGTAAACCATCACAGTCAGGACAACACCATGAACCGCTACAACCTCACCGGGCGTACGGTCGCGATCACCGGCTCAACGGGCGGGCTCGGCTCCGCCCTTGCCGACACGCTGCGCGCCCGCGGCGCCAACTTGGCGCTGCTGGACCTCGACCTCGACACCGCCCGGGCCCAAGCCGAACGGTTGGGCGGTGCAACCGTCGCGGAAGGATTCCGGGCCGACGTGCGCGACCTCGCCAGCCTCGAAGCGGCCATGGCGGGCGCCGCCGAGCATTTCGGCCGGCTCGACATCGTGATCGCCAATGCCGGCGTCGACACGATGGCACCGATGGCCACCCTGGAACCGGCGGCATTCGAGCGGGTCATCGACATCAACCTCACCGGCGTCTGGCGCACCTTCCGTGCGGCGCTGCCTCATGTGCAGCCGCATCGCGGATACCTGCTCGCGATTTCGTCGATGGCCGCATTCGTGCACTCCCCACTGCAGGGTTCCTACACCGCCAGCAAGGCCGGCGTGTGGGCCATGTGCGACAGCATCCGGCTCGAACTCCGTTCCCTGGGAGTCGGTGTCGGCAGCGCACACCCCACCTTTTTTCGCACGCCCATGATGGACGACGTCGTCGCCGACCCCGCCGGCCGAGAACTGTGGGGCGGCAACGACAAGGGGCTGTGGAAGATGATTCCGCTGCAGACGGTGACCGCCGGCATCGTCGACGGTATCGAGCGCCGCGCAGACCAAATCATCATCCCGAAAACCCTCACCCTGACCGCGAAAGCGCCCGGCCTCTTCCGTCTCCTCATCGAACGCATCGGCTTCCGTAACGGGGCCGTCGAACGAGCTATCGACATGGCCGCGCCCAGCGGGTGGCATGACAGCCGGGCCATCACCCGGCACCGGCCGAAGGCGCTCCGCCAAAGTCCTCAAGTTGTCGGATGAGCGCTGTCGACGCGCTGGCCCGCAAGCCCGCGTGCGCTACGACATGCGGCAACGTGGCGATGTGAATAGGTCCGCTGCCTCCAACCTTCTTCACATCGACGATGCGTGCGGACAACTCTCACCGAGATTCATCTCCCGCCCCGCGGTTGTTGGCGTCGAGACGACGGTGCGCCACGACGTTGTGCTCAGCCTGCAGGCCGACCATCTGACGCTGAATGTGGTCACTCGTCATATGACGCAAGACGTCGCGCGCCGCCGCCCCGAAAAGATCGATACGCGGCGTAGGGAACGGCCATCAGGTCGGCAATGGCGCCACCCCAGAGCCCGCCGGTGAGGCCGAACCCGTACATCGACAACGGCGGCACCTCGACGCAATGAGCGGTGAAACCTGCGACGCAGGACGCGCACGTCCCACAGCTGATCTGGAACGGAACCACGACCCGATCGCCCGGCTGGACGGTGGCGACCTCGTCACCGATCTCGATCACCTCGGCGATGCATTCGTGACCGAGGTGCAGCGGGAGCAGGATCGGTGTCCGGCCCAGTCCCATCGGCCTATCCAGATCGCAGGTAGCGACAGCGATGGGTCGAACCAGGGCCGCCTGCGATGACGGGAGTCGCGGCTGGGGCACGTCGCGCCACCGGACCTGCCCGCCGGGAGCGACGACCAGGGCGCGCATCCGCGGACCGCGGGGCCGCACGCGGTCAGTGACGCCGTTGATGACATGCCCACCGAGCCGTGACAGACGAAGTGGCACGTCGCGTTGCAACACCGCACCCAGCCCGGCCGCCGCGTCAGGCGTGACAAGCCCCGCGACATGCCGAAGGACGCCTCGGGCCTTGTTGACCGCCGGCTCATCGAAGCCGTCGTCGTGGACGTAGTCAGCCATCGCGCCTCCCGCTACTCCATTACTACACTGCGTAGTTGTCGCTGGGAAGTGCTGCGGCGGGCAACAGCTTTACTGTTCACGGTGGCCTCCGCCTGACCCTGCTGAAGCATGTGCAGGGGTGGCCATCCAGCACAGTGATGTTCGCGGTTGGCTGTAACTGGCCTGCGCACGTGGTCTTCTAACGGAGGCCGACTGGCAAGAATGGCTCCTCACCAGCGACGCACCATCGCAGGTGACTGAAATGAGCCCGGCATGCGGTGCAACCATCGATTGTTCACTGCCGCGGATTCACAGGGCCTGGAGCGTGCTGCAGGCCAGTTTGCTAGCAGTCAGGGCGCTGTTGATGGACACTTCGGCTAACAGCCCTGGGGCGGCTACGGCGTCGCCGACCAGGTAGCAGTTGTCGCCTCGATCGACCGAGGGTCGGTCGCGCCAGGTGTAGCCGGGCAGATCGAGTGCCCCTGTGCGGTTGTTGGCGATGTGGTCACGGCGCCAGGTGACCCGCCCGCGCCACCCTGGAAACCCCAGATCCAACACCGACTCCAACCGTGTCAGGCCATCGGCCTTGGATTCGTCTGGCCGCAGCGGTATCTCACCCTGAAGGAGGGCGTGTCCGGCGGGTGCCAACGTGGGGTCCTGGCTGGTGAAGCGCTCGATCATGGCGCCCTCGTCGCAGTCGAACAACGCGAATGGGTCCCGCCTGGAATGCACTAGCCCGACGTCCAATAACGCGGCTCGTCCGCCCTCCCAGCGCAGTGCGTCGTCGTCGAGCAGTAGCCGTGCCGCATCCAGTGACGTCGCCACGATGACGGAGTCCGCTGTGGGCAGATCGGTGATGCGGGAATCGGTTTCGATTCGTACGCCAAGGGATCGAGCGCGGCGTTGCATGCGGTCGATGACCGCTGCCCAGCCGCCCCGTGGGTAGCGCGTGGTCGGTGGGAACCTCGGGGTTGTCACGCGCAGGAGTCGTTCGAACACGAATGCTGCCGAGAGGCGACCGGGATCGGCGTCATAGACGGCTGGTCCCACCACCCCTTCAGCGGCACGACATGCCGTTTCACCGAAACGCCCGCTGGCCCAGTCTCGAAAGCGGACATCGACCGGTGCACGGCACCCGCGTCCAATGGTCACCATCGCGATGAAGCTCGGCGGCGGGGTCGTGCGCAGTCGGCCGCGGTGTCGGAAACGGACGCGCGCTAGCTGGCGCGTGCCCAGCCGGTGCACCGGTGCGACCAGATCGCGTGCGGCCAACCACTGCCAGGGCGCCCCGTCGTAGAACGCGTGCGTGCCGTCGTTGGCAACGTAGGGAGCCGAGGTGCTGCGGGCGCGACCGCCAAGAGTGCTGTGCGCCTCGTGCAGCACCACGGCCGCGCCCCGTTCAGCACACGAGATCGCCGCGGTAAGCCCCGCCAAACCACCGCCGATCACTGCCACGCCCATGGCACGAGTCACTTCCCCGGCTCCATCGTTTCGGCGAGCGCCTCGCGGATGAGGTACGAGGTGCCGGCGGTGTTGTCGATACGCCGGTTGAACCGATCGTCGGACGCCACCACGCCGTGTTCGCAGGAGCTGGCTTCCATTCGCAATTCCTCTCAGCGAGTCAGGTTTTCGTGGTGGCTGATGTAGCCGAGCTTGTCTGGATTTCGGACCGCGTAGATGGCGTGGATGCACCCATCGGCGATGTCGAACAACAACGCTTGGGTCGGTGCGTCCGCGCGCCGGAACACCACGGTGGGCATGGCGTTGCACCGCGTGAATTCCGCACGCAGGCCGGGTGCGGTGACCTTGACCACGCCCAGCGCGAACCGTGCGACAGGCTCGCGGCCCATCAGCGGTTTACGGGTTGCGGCCGCCTTGCCGCCGCCGTCCGACATCTGCACCACATCGGGTGCGAGCACGTCCATCAAGCCTTGAAAGTCGCCGGTGCTCGCAGACTTGAGGAAGCGCGCGATGATCTCGTCGGCGTCTTCGGGTGTTGCGGTGAACCTTCGGCGGCGCGACTTCACATGCGCCCGAGCGCGATGCGCGATCTGGCGCACGGCAGGCTCGGACTTGCCGGTGAATTCGGCAATCTCTGCCAGACTGAAGTCAAAGACGTTGTGCAGGAGGAAAACTGCGCGTTCGTCTGGGCCGAGTGACTCAAGCACGACCATCATCGCCATCGAAACCGATTCCGCGAGCGTGGCGTCAGAGGCGACGTCGGCATAGGTCACAAACGGCTCGGGCAACCAGCTGCCAACGTAGTGCTCGCGGCGGCGGCGAGTCGTGCGCAACCGATTGAGCGCCTGCCGCGTCACGATCCGCGCGAGATAGCCACGCGAATCATTGATCGCACCGAGATCGACCTCGATCCATCGGAGGTAGCTGTCCTGCAGCACGTCTTCGGCATCGACCACCGTCCCCAAGATCTCGTAGGCGATGGTGAACAGCAGCGGCCTGTACTCACCGAAGTCCGCAGCAGAAGCCACACCGCCACCTCACTCCCGAATAGGTTCCGCACCATAGACACCGACCGCACGGCGAAAGGTGACACATTCCGACAGTGATAACGGTCACATCCAGCGGTAACGCGGGACTGTCGTCGCCCATCGCAGTGGCCAAGGAGCACACTTTTGGCGCTCGACCCGTTATGCCTGACAGGTCTACGGCGAAGTCGGTGAGGCCAGTGAAGATGAAGCGGGTTCGGATACCCGTACCGATGCCGCCACTGGTCGCCAGGATCTCCGGTCCGTCCGCAGGTATGGGGTCGACCGTAGGCGGCTGCGGTCGAGGTGAGCAACCGCATTTCAGGCGGCTCAGTAGAGACGCTTCTACTTCGAGGACGTGCGCCTTCCGTCGCTTCGGCGACGAGCCGAGGGGTGAGTCGACTCAGCGGGCGCCGCGTCTGAGGACCTGCTCGACGAATTGCTGCTTGCTGGCCGAGTAAGCTTCGCGATCGGTGGGATAACGCTCGGCCAGTTCATGTTTGAGGTGCGAGTAGGCGCGGATCAGTTCCGGGTTAGTGCGCAGCGCGTCACGGAAGGCCAGTTGGTGATGCCAACGGGCGCTGCCCACGGTCATGAGGTGCAGGTGGGCGACGCGTCGGCCGTCGACAGCTTTGACCAGGAACCGGCGGAATGGTCGCTGGTCGAGCTCCGGTGGCACGTAGTGCCAGCCATAAGGGGCGAGGACCGTGGCGATCTGGGCGGCGGAGTCAAGGTCGTCGACGGGTGCCTGGAGATCAAGGATGGGTTTGGCAGGCATCCCCGGGATGGCGGTGGACCCGACATGCTGGACGGTGCCGGTGAGCGAAGTGGTCAGCAATTGGTGGAGTTGGTGGCATTCGCGTGCCGCGAGCTCAGGCCAACCGTGGTCGTAGTCGACCAGCATGACGGGTTCATAGGCCCAAACCGGCTGTGCTTCATTCCCTTCGGGCTCAGGGGGTGAGGCGGTCATGACCGGTCGCTCCGGCGGTCACGTCGGCGACTGGCGGCGGTTCGTCGAGCCGTTGACAGGGGCGGCAATTCGCCGCGTCGCTGAACCATGACACCGTCCTTCACGGCACGCTGTTCTCGGTGTCGACATCACGGAGGCGATCGAAAGCGCGGGGCGTGGGGCTGGGGTTGAGTTGCAAGTATTCTCGGATCCGCGCGGAGCAGTTTTCCACCGTCGCGGTGCTCGTATCGACTTCCATGTCATAGAGGCCGTGTGTATGAACCGTCGCGCTCTGACCGACCGCAGTGCCGCTCACTCGGTCGAGCCGACGTCGTTCGCGTTCAGTGAGGTCGGCGGCCGGGCAGTGAACACCGACGAAGATGACATCGATTCCCTCCATCACGGTCAACAGATCATGCAGCCGCCATGGCTCGCCGAGGACATGGTCCATCACGATGTCATTGCCTGCCTGGGCCATACCGGCCACCGCCCGGTGGAACCCGGCACGCGTACGGCGTAGAACCTCGCGAAGCTCCGACGGTTCCAGTTGATGAGTTCGTTCCTCAGCGCGCATCGCCCCGAACATGTCAACTCCCATGTGGAACCACGGGGCGGCGAAGTCGGCCAGGAGTCGACGAGCGATCGTGGTCTTGCCTGAGCTCGACGCCCCGTTGAGCAGCACCACTTGCCCCAGTCGGGTAACAGCCATATTTGTAGTCTGCCCTTGGGCGCATCGTTGGGGTGATGCTCAGCCTGCGTCCCACGAGGAGGTTGTCGACGCTTGACCCCATCATTGAGAGTCTCGATTCTCGGAGTCAAGGCTTCGAGCGACACGGTCTGTCATGCAGTCCGGTGCGTCAACGACAATGGGCTGATGAACATCGTGAGTTTCGTTCTTGCGCGAATAGCAAAAGACGAGCGGATGGCGCTGAGCGCCATGCACCGAAATGCAGGGGCGACGGAACGTGGGCTGTCGACGCGCGGTCTACGTGAGACGGCGTTCAAGCGCCAGCTCATCAATGATGCCCTGCAGAGGATTCCGTGGAATTTCGCCCACGGTGAAGATTGTGACGTCCACGCGAAGCAACCCGTTCTTGGACAACTGGCGATGGTCTACGCCGATCACCCCGAGTTCGATCCCCGCTGGGCGGCACGCATGTGAGGGGGTCTAGTGAGCTTCGTGACGCGGGACATGCCCACACTTGGGCACCGCCAGGAGGTGTGGCTTCTCAAGTTTCATGTCCACTCGCAGTCCTCTGAGCTGCGCCGACTGCGGCATTCTCACGTGATGTCCATGCGACAAATTCTCACTTTCGCTTCCAATCCGTGCGTAACGAGGTGAGGTCATCTCAAGTCGGCCAGGTCCGCGACTGGCCGCATCGGCAGTCGTTTCGTCACGTGATGCACCCTTTCGTCCACGGCATCGATGTGCCGAAATGGGCACACGGGAACGTTGAGCGTCATCAGATCAGATGGGGCCGAAAATCGGCGACGACGGCGGAGTCAAATCCTGACGAGTCCCAGTCAGGCTTACCTCTTCATTGCGCTAAGCGGACAGAAGCGCATGGACGTGCATGTCGTGCCAGCCGTCGGCATGACGCCCAGCGGCCCGTCGAACACCCTCCTCTTCAAATCCTGCCTTGGTCAAGACTCGGCAAGAGGCAGGGTTCGCGGTGGAATGATCAGCCGCGATCCGGTGGAAGCCAGCAACGTCAAAAGCCCACTGAGACAGTGTGATCGCCGCTTGCGAGCAGAGTCCGCGGCCACGACATGCCGGGACCATCCAGTACGCCAAACCGGCCCTGCCGTCGTAGAGATTCACACTCTTCAACGACATGCGACCCATCAGCGAATCAGTGGCTTGATCGACCAACGCCCAGTTCAGCTCCGACTCGGCTGCCCACCCGGCTTGCCAGGTGCGGATCCATTCCCGCGCTTCGTCGGCAGAGTCTGCGCGCCGCACATGCCAGCGTTGGATGTCTGGATCTCGGAAAGCGGACACGACTGCTTCGGCATCAGCGAGCGACCACGGTCTGAGCGCAGCAATCCCGCCCACCGGGATCGTCGGGTGAGTCGATCGAGACAACGTACCGGCTGCGATCGCCGGCGGTATCAGACTCGGCACACTCAGCATTATCGCCGTCGATTCATGACCCTGCCCGCGACATCAACAGGTGACGATCAGGCTGAGGCGGGAGTTGCACCGGCTCTGCCGCCGGAAATTTGTCGTGGCCATGAGTTGGTCCGATTCGCTGTGTCTCAAGTTCGTTGCACAGGTGCAGCGTTGGGCGAGTAGTGCATTACTCATGCCAACACCCTTCCCGCGTTCGATACTGACTCTTGCAGCGTTGACGAAAAGGGGGCTTCGTTATGCCGGTACAACAGCACAACCAGCAGCTACATGGCACCGCGTACGACGAAACTGGTTACACGCCAGCCGAGTTGGAGTTCATCACACCAAACATCGCCACAGTTCGCCGCTTGCTGTCGGTGCCCGAGTGCGCCGAGATCATCACCGCGATGAACGCCGCGCCGCGCGAAGCAGCAGAGGTCGTCCGCGCCGGCGAATCGATCCTCGACCAATCGTTGCGATTCTGCTTTGACCACCACCTCCCCGACGTCGTCAAAGATCCCATCGCAGAACGCGTGGCCGGCTACTTCCGCGCGCACCGCGACCGATTCGCGTCCGACGCCGACTACCTGTACGGCCCGTACTTCATGTCCTACGAGAAGGGCAGCTATTTCCGCGCGCATCGTGACGTCGCCAACCACAAGAACGACCCAGCCCGGCTGGCCGCGCACCGTTGGTCTCTGCTGCTTTATCTCAACGGCCGCGACACCACCAACGGCCTGCCCGTGTTCGACGGCGGCGCCCTCATCGTCTACGAAACCGACCCCACGATCCGTAACCGCAAGGTCGTGATCGTTCCCGAACCCGGCATGCTCGTGCTCTTTCGGTCCGCCCTCATGCACGAGGTCGCGATATTGCACGGCGGCACCCGATACGCCGTCGCCGGCTGGATGGCCACTTCCACAGACCAAGCGATCGGAGCTCACCGATGACCCACCACGCCACCGACAACGAATCAATCCGCTTCACCGTCACCAGCGAGCCCTCCCGCGAGATCAAGACCGCGCTGGCGACATTCTGCCGGCGTAACAACTACCCGCAGCTCTACACCGAACTGCTCGAGCCACTCCTCGAGCACGCCAACCTCGTCTTGGCCATTGCGACAACGGAGCGCCCCTGGCCGCCCAAAGGCATCGGATCACAAACCATCGAAGCCATAGGCATCGCCATGATCGGGACCGAAGACCGAGCACACCTCACACCTGTGCTCACTGATCGAAAGCACACCACCAACATCGGCCTGGCCAGCGCCGTCACCAAACACCTGCTAGAAACGCTGCGCGAACGGTCCACCTCAGCCGGATACCTTGTCCGCACATCTGACCGTGCTGTTGAACGCGCGCTCGAGCAGGCCGGCTTCAGCAAGGCGGATCTGCAATCGGCAACGGACTACGCCGAATACGTCGAGTACTCCACGCGGCCCGAACAAGCGCTGCAGACACTAGGTCTGGACCAGGTGCGGCTCGGTGATCTGCTGACGCTGTCCGTGAATGGTGATCAGCTCGACCGTCTGTCCGCCTACCACTTCACACTGGCCGCGGGGGTGAGCGCGTTCCTGGCGGACTCTCTGCGCTATGCGGCGCTGCTGCCCGGCTTGATCGACCTCATCGCATCGCTACCTCCTGGTGGAGTTCCGCCCGGCACCCCGGGGCCCAGGATCGGTCCGCAAACAGAACTCTCGCAGTGACCGATGACCGCGGCGCCGGCGGCAATTGACCTCTACATCCGCACCTACTTCCGCGATCTGCGATGGCTACACCTGTCGCTACTGTCCGTGGCGAGATTCGTCGAGGGATACCGACGCATCATCGTAGTGATGCCCCGATCGAGCGCTGAGCGGTTGCGGTCTGAGCAGATACCCGATCCAGCCCGGACCACCGTCGTTTATTGCGACGACTACGCGGATGACTACATCGGCCAGCAGATCAGCAAGCTACACGCCGACCTCGACACCGATGCCGCCATGATCACGCATCTCGACTCCGACTGCCTCTTCCACAGCCCGTGCAACTTGCCGGCACTCATTGCCAAGGACGGACGTCCCATCATTCGCGTGCTGACCCAATCCCGCAGACCGGCAAGCGACGGATGGCGGAGCTGCATCATCGACCTACACGGCCGCCCGCTGCCATTCGATCCGCTGACGCCCGCCCCCTGGACATACACACGGGATCTCTACGCAAGCCTGCGAGAAACGTGTCACCAGCGCCACCACACGCTACTGAAAGCATGGTGCCTGGCACGACGCTGCGACACCGTCAGTGAATTCAGCCTCCTTGTCGCACAAGCCTGGTTTCATCACCGCGACCAATACCACTGGGTTGCAGCCGATTCCCACTTGAACTGGCCCTGCATGCAGTACTGGAGCCGCAGCCCACGCGCCAACGAGGTTCGCGCCGCGCTCGCATACCAGCTCACCCAACCGTGATCATGACAACACCTGCCCCGATGGAACTGTCGGTGATCATCGCCACCCTCAACGAGGGCACCCAACTGCGCGAAACCGTTCACTCCATCTACGCCGGGTCATTGCTGCCAACTCAAACCATCATCATCGACGACGGCGGTACCGACGACAGCTGCGCTACCTTCGCGCAACCCGAGTGGCGTGCAAAAAACCTTGTCGTACAACACATCCGCCGCAGCGGTATCGCAGCAGCCCGCAACACCGGCGCAGCGCTGGCCGCCACCCCCTACCTGGTCTTCCTGGACGCACACTGCCACCTCGAGCGTGACTGCCTCACAACACTGCAGTCCTCCCTATGCGCCGCGCCAGACGCAATCCATGCCCCCGCGATCCGCGACTTTGACGATGAAGCTCTCGGCTGCGGCGCACGTCTGATCAACCCAGAACTACGCATACAGTGGCTCCCGGCCAGCAAGAACCAACACCGCACAGTCCTACCAATCGCGCCCGGCGGCTGCCTCGCCATGACCAAGAGCGTGTTCACCACACTCGGCGGCTTCGGCCAATTCCGCGAACTCGGACTAGAAGACGTCGACTTAAGCCTGCGCGCCTGGCGCGCGGGCGTCGACGTGCTCGCCGTACCGTCGGCCCAACTCGCACACCAATTCCGCCCATATCCGCCCTACCGTCTGAGCTCAGCAAGCCGGGCGTACAACCTTGCCCGAGTAGCGCTCATCCACTTCGACGGCCGCCGACGTGAAGACTGCCTACGCTCCATCATCGGCACGCCGCGGGCAGCCGAGATGTTGGTCGAGGCATTCGCCAGCGACTGGGAGCACCAACGCGGCCAACTGTCTGCGATTAGCTCGCGCCCGATCGAGCCATTCTTCGACCAATTTGGTGACTGGACTTGACCCCGTCGCGGGCGATCAGCAAACGCGCCACCTCCTGGCCAAGGCAAATCCTCGCCCGACCCTGGCGACTCTCGATCACGTTCTTCCATGGCGAGCACAGCTCCGACCCATCGACACTCGATCGGAACATGACTACAAGGGATTCGACTCAGCCGGATCTCCGGGTTCACATGGCGGTGCGTCTGAGCGGCGCCTACCTATTGCATCTGACGCTGGCTGCACCGACGCGTGTCTCATGCGGGGCGTCAATTCCTAGACGGGGCACCCCTACTGATTCGGGGCGTGGCTCCGGTCGGATCCCTTGCTCTACCGGAAGGTTCGTGTCAGGTCTGGATCGGTGGAATTCTGGGGTGGGAGGTAGTGGTGGTGTCGGAGAAGTCGGGTTTTCGCAGTGTGGAGTCGCGGCAGCGCTATCTGGCGGTTTACGACCGTGTGCGTGCGCCGAGTCCACGACCGGATGCCGTGCACGATGTGCCAACCGAGTTCGGTGTTGTGCGCGTGTATCAGCACGGTTCTGACGGCGGGATTCCCGTGGTGTTGCTGCACTGCTTCTGGGCGACCTCGGCAATGTGGGCAGAGCACGTGTCCGCTCTCGCAAGCGATTTCACTGTTTATACCGTTGATCTACTGGGCCAACCCGGCGCCAGTGTTCAGTCGAGGTCTATGAAATCGGGGCTGGACTGCGCCTGCTGTCTTGATCAGGTGCTCGGGGGACTCAATCTGGCGGGCGTGCATCTCGTCGGACATTCCTATGGGGGATGGACGGCTGCGCAAACCGCGGCACGAATTCCAGATCGACTCGCGTCGGTGACGCTCATCGAGCCCGTCAACACAGTGGCTCGACTGTCTGCGCGGTTCTGGCGAACCGGAGCTTTGTTGTTGCTTCCAGGTGCTGAGCGTAAGCAGCGCACCGTGGCCGAAATCCTCGGCCACCCAGCGCCGGGCAGCCTCCTCCATAGCGTGCTGGAGTTGGTGATGGCTGCCGGTTCGGCCTTCGCTTCTTTCGGTACGCCGTTTCCCCGGTACATACCTGATTCCCTGCTGCACTCGGTCGATGTGCCGGTGCAGGTTCTGTTGGCAGGAAACACTATTCACGACTCTGCGCAGGGAATCGACCGGATACGTCGCGTCGCGCCGACGTGGGGGCATCGCTTATGGCCAGAAGCGACACATATGTTGCCGTGTGAGGCCGTAAGCGACGTCGTCGCCTGTATCCGCAGCTTCGCTCATGAGCACGTTCCGGGCGGAGCGAGTTGAGGCCGGCTCTTGTCGCTGCGAATTCACTTCACGCGTCTTAACCTGTTGCACAGGTGCGGCACTGCCAGTACGACGTCATAACTGCATGTCTCACATCTAGAGATTGTGGACGGCTCAGATTCTGTCTCGTTCCACATGCCCATTAGGGGATTTCGATGAGGTGCAGGGGGTTGGTGGTCAGTGCGGGGATGGAGCCGAGGACCGGCTGCAGGTGTGGGTCGGTGACGTGGCCATCGACGGCAACCATGTGAGAGTGAGGTTGTCGGCGGACGGCACGAAGCGTGAAGGCCATGGCCTGTGCCAATCGCTGTTCACCGCCGGGTTCTTCTTCGCTGAGCGTTTCGGCGACCACCTCGATGTGCGTCGCCTCGATGTGCGTCGGGGTACGGAACGCGAAGACTATTGCTGCTAGACGGTCGCCATGCCACGCTGCAGTGCTTAGGGTGCGGTCGAGGTCCGTCATTTCGGCTGCCGCGGCCGCGGCGAGTGCGGCGTGGTCCCCGACCGGTGACCAGGAACGGTGCGTCCACTCGTATTGCGTGCTGAACGCCACACGTAGCTGCTCCGAAGATAGGTCGGTGAGGTCAGTGCATCCGGTGGCCGACTGGGCATGGGCCGCCCACCGCTGCACCGCAGGATCATTGGCGTCGATCACCGCGGCTGGGCAGGTTTGGTAGACGAGCCCACCCTGGCTGGTGAGGAATGCCATCGCGGTCGTGTTCGAGGCCCGGGCCTTCGTCGACAAGGGGTGAGAAGCGTTGCCGCGCAACTGCTTCACCGTGTCCAACAATGCCGCTCCGATGCCTCGACGACGCCAGGTAGGCGCGACCTCGATCGCGCACGGAAACCGGGTGGGGTGCAGCGGGTTGTGCACGATCGAGGCGCAGCCGATCATCGTGTCGCGGTCGTCGACGGCGACGCGGGTGCGTCGCCAGTCGGGGCCGTCTCGGTCTGGGCCGTGCAGACCGTGGAATTGTTCTCGCCACAGGCGGTCGACGTCGGCGCTGAGTAGTGAATCGAGGTGTGCTTCGTCCTCACTCGACCACGACCGCAGGGAAACCTCTCCGGGAAGGCTGCTCATGGCATCGGATCTACCAGAGATCTCCCAGTTGGGTTTCGTCAAGAGCTTTGGCCCCAGGTTCTGCAGCGGCTCTGGCCCCACCTGTTGCAGTTGTCGGTGGTGATTCGGCAGATGATGGTGGCGTTAGATACTGAGGTTCATGGCGACAATTCGCGGTCTCGCCGTTCAGGAGCGCTCTGAGTTAGCGGACTGCTCGGCGAGTTGACGCCAGCACATTGGAGCATGCCCAGCCTGTGCGCGGGATGTACTGTGCAACAAGTGGTTGCGCACACGATCGCCTACCTCGACCACCCAGTTACGCCCAGTGCTCGGCGCGTGTGAACTGATTGGGGTCGGCGTATTGGACGCTGAGGTAAAGGCGCTTCTTTTTCTTGGCGTAGCGTGCGTATTCGATCAATGCCATGAAGAAGCTGGTGTGGTAGATGGCGTGGCCAACTTCGATACAGCCGCTGGTCTGGTGCTTGCGTGAGTCGTGGAGATAGAAACCGTTTCGCTTTTTCGCGGTGTCCGCGTCATTGGTGGACAGAAACTTGCTCGGCGTAATGGCGACGGGGGTCAGTGCGGTGCGGGTCAACCCCCAGGGCGTGCTGACCGGGCTGCCGTCGGGGTTGGTTGGCAGGTATGTGATGCCCTCGCCTGATGGGAGGTTGAGGTCCCAATGTGCCGCCCACCGTTTGTTCGCGGTTGGCCGATCCGGTGACAACTGATTGAAGGCGGTGCTGAGTTGGTACTGTCCGGCCGGTATCGGCCCGGCGTTCGGCACGCCTTGGTACTTGGCGTAGCGATAGTCGGTCTGGCCGTCGGTGTAGCCAGAGCTGGCTGCGAACAGCCTCATCGTCGCATTTTGCAGGCTTGGTGGCAGCGAGGTCTTCCAATACAGCCACTTTCCGGTGTAGACGAGGTCAGCTTTCGATGTGCTCTCGCTGACCTCGACGGCAACTTGGGCCAGCGGACGTTGCCCTACCGCCGTCGACGCAGGATCCCAGGCGCTCACGACAACGCCCCCACCGACCTCCAGCCCCGTGATCGTGACCTTGATGGACGGTCGTGTGCCGGTGGTGCTCACCATTCCAACTTCCGTGACGTGCACTGCCGACGCTGGTGACCATAGGAACATGACGTTGGGAGGATCGGCGGTGTCGGGTGTGTAGAGAATGGGCGCAGATTCCTCTGCCACAGCGAGTTTGACCACGCGGATCTCGTCGCCCGTGTCCTGCCAGGTGAATTTACCCATGGTGCTATGCCGGCGGCGGCGCGGGAAGCGTGTCGGACTGGTCCAGGATGGTCAACGACGTCGGGAGTCGATAAGTGTAGGTGTCCACGGCCTCGCCCGGAGAGTTGCTCTCGGCGGTGCGGGACTCGCGTATCTCGTCAGCGATCGCCAGATATCCGGGATCGCCCGGGATCGGCGCTGATCCGGCGAGCCAGGGAATGCCGGTTTTCAGGAAGAACAGCACCGCCTGCGTCAACTCGAATCGCGCTGGCACGACCACTCGAATCGCGCCGGCCCGCAGGAATTCCCGCACTTTCGGATCAGCATTGTCGAACAGGAACAGTTCGTGCCATTCGGTGTTGTCGGCCCAATAGTAGGGGTAGGCAACATATTGCAGATTGCTCCATTCAAACGCCTGTTCCATGAACTCGATGAGTCGCCCACTGGCCCCGGCCAGTGCTGCGGGAGCGGGCCAGTCGTTGGTGAACCAGCTCGGCGAAGACGCGGGAAGCCCGCCGAGCAGACTGGAGATGCATAGGTGTCGGCACAGAGCATCGAGATCCGGTGTCGGCAACGGGGCGTCGGGCTGCAGGCTTTGGGCGGCGACTTTGGCCTCCCAGTCCTTGAGCCGAGACAGGTAGGCGGCGGTGATTGCTTGACCCGTGTCGAGTTGCCACTTCTCCCATGAAGCCGCGGTTCGCTTGCAATGCACTTCGATGACGCCCGTGAACCCGCGCAGATCTTCGGTGTACACCGTCACGGCCAACTTCTGCCCGGGTCCGACCGACGGCTGAATCCGCCAGTCGACGGTGATGATGTCTTTGCGTTCCACTGATTGCGGGTTGTTGGGTTTGACCTGCGGATTGGGCAGATTGTTGGCGGGATTCTGCGGGTCCTCGCTATACAACGCTGGTCGGGTGCCGGGCACCTCAATGACGACGTTGAAGTTCACATCGAGGTCGGGGCGACCCATCGCCGATACCGACACGAAAGCATCGGTGGTTTCGTAGCCGTCGGGGATCTGGAGATCGGTGATCGCGATCGCTTGCACACGCTCGGTGGGTTTGTCTTTGATCTCGTCGGTCTTGAACGGTTCACTAATGACCAGCGTCTCCTGCGGTGGGGGACCCACGCCGGTGGCGCCGTAGGTTACGGCGTACTGGGCAGCCAATTCGTAGGTGAGCGCGGGAATGAAGTCGTTAGGCAGCGTGTCGGGTTTTCCCGGGGGTTCGGCCTTGGATATCCCGTTTTTGCGAATCGCTCGGCCGGGTTCGGGGATGAGGAGTTCAAGGAGCAGATGTTTCTGCGGCAGTTTGTACGTTGTTGCCTGCCAAACTGATTCGACCCACCGGTAGATACCAATGAGGTGACTATTTGCTTTCGCGTTGTCGACCGAGTGATTCTGATCCTCCTCGATCTCGGTGCGCGCGCGCGTCACGGTGCGGGTCAGTTCACGGTCGCGGATCTCCTCGACAGATCTGTTGAGTACGTCGGTGGCAAAGTCGACGGCCGTTTGCCGTGTTTCCTCACTGCTACTGGCGTATTGGAATGACGTGTCGGTGCTCACGCGCGTCGGCCCGTACTGGCCATCGGTCTTCACCTTCGCGTCGAAACCGATGGAGTCCTTGGCCACCGACTGGGCCTGGGCCTTCATGTCGCTACGCTGCTGGGTGGCGACCTCGGACGTGCGATCAGTGGTGGTCTCTCTCTCGGTGTAGACCTCCGTCTCGTCGACGGTCAGATGTCGCAGGTTATGCGCCATCACCTCGCCTCGGAGATAGTTCTTGATGTCCTCGATCTCGCCCATGTCGTAGCCGGCAAGGTGGTCACGCACAACGAAGTGATCGGAGATCGCCGGCTCACGGACCAGAGCGTCGTGCGGGACGAACGCACCGGCGATGATCGGACTCACATCGAGGGCAATCGGATGCGAGGAAATCCATGAACTCAGAACATCGGTCGGTTGCAGCGTAGTAGCCAGCTCCGTGAGCAGTCGCGCCGCGGTCATGCCGTCACAGTTCGCTCGAATGCTGTCGACAGCGGTGTTGGCTTTGACGCCACGGACGGCGGCCACCGCGCCGGGAGCGACTTGGAACAGCGCGTGTGCCTCCCGAACTGCACGAACGGTCTGCTGCCGGAACAGTTCAAAGACCTCGGCGAGTCCGCCCACACTCCACGCGGCGGGATCCTCGTCCAGGTGCGCAACGAGGTCAGCGACAGTCGAGGCCACGGTATAGACAGAGGAGGACAACCAGGCACGGGTGCGCACCACCAGATCCAACAGGTCCGGATCGACGCTAGCGACCGCAAGTTCCTCGTCGGCGCGCAGCGTCAGTGGCGGGGACGCGATGATGGGCGTGGTGAAACCAATGGCGTCTGCCGCGCGGAGCACGGAGAAGCGTAGTAGTTCGGCCTCAGCGGGCATTATCAAATCCTTTCTCACAGTTTGCCGGTCGACACGGCGGGGCGCCGCAAAATCGATAGCCCGATCAGCCTGCGGGACCGAAGGCGAAAACACGTGAGTAGTTGAGTACGCGAATGTCGTGGTCGGGCTACCGAAAAGGCAAGAACGCCCACTACCTTCTGGCCGGAGACACCCACCAACCACAATCAGGTGGGGCCAGAACCAATGCAGAAACCGTCACCTACCGGGTCCAGAACAGATGACCACACTCACCCAGTCGCAGATCAAAGCGGTGCCCCCGTCGAGCGATTGGTCCCGGTCGGGCGATGTTGACCAGGTAGATCCGGTCGGCGACGTCGCAGGTGCCAATGACCTCGGATGGACTCACAGCAGCGACAATTCCTAGCTGCGCCACGTGGTTAGCCGGTGATGGTCTTGATCTTGGTGACGAGGGCCTCGGGCGTCGTCGGCGTGTAGTCCTCACCGTTGATCCGGATGGTCGGCGTCGCGTTGACGTTGCTCGCCGCGGCCTGGCCCTTGACGAGGTCTAGGTACTTGCCGCTGTTGACGCAGTCGGGCACCGTGCCGACGACGCCGGCCTGCCGCGCGATCTCGATGATCTGCGCATTGGTCGGGAATGCGTCCCGTCGCGGCGTCCTACCCCCGGAACTGGGGCGGCACATAGAAGTTCTCGACGGGTATCTCCCGGCCGGTCGAGGTTTCAACGACGTGAATCCCGCGCTCGTCACGCACGATCTGGAGATCGGAGCCGACCGGGAAGTCGTAGATCCCGATGAGTGCCGGCTCGACATTGCACACGTCGTTGAACGCGACGATCTGCCAGTTGCTGCTGTCGTTGAGATAGTCAGTCGTATCGATGTGGCTCATGATTCGCCAGCCGTTGTCCGCTCCGCCCGTCGATGGATCTCTCACCATCCAGCGGACCTTGCCGCGACCTTCCATCACGTTCCTTGTCACCAAGCAGGCACCGGACTTTGGAATGAATTCAATGTACTTAGTCAATGTTGCCCGGTTTCAGTCGCGTTCGGTCTCGTATGCCCGCACACGCTCTCGTGCCGATCTTTACACCCGCGGGTCACGGCGCCGACGGACCGTTCGGCGCCGCGGTTGCCTGTGTCAGAAGCCGCTGTAGTTCGGGCGTCGTGTTGTATTCGATCTGCGCGCCGAGGGCGGCGAGGTTGAGGTTGGTATTGGCTCGGTAGATCATCATCGCGTAGCTGTCGACGTCGACGTCGACCGGCTCAGTCACCGGTTGTTTGAGTTCCCAAAACTTCTCAGCATTCTCTTGCACGTACTGCTCGAGCAGCGCCGAGAGTGAATCGAACCTGTACCAGTCGCGACGAGGGTAGGAACCTGCCGCTACCAACACGCCCCCGTGCTCATCGATGACCAGCATGTCGGTGTCGCCCACGAATTCACCTAATACCCAGTCGGATTCGGCTACCTCGTATCCGCTGGCGGCACGATCCGAAGCCTGTTCGCGTGCTCGGGTGGGGTCGTTCAGTGAAAGTCCGCATATCCCGAATGTTGGTCGAGCAGTAATGGGCCGCCGCTGGTAAAGCGCCAGAAGTCACGCAGCTGCGCCGGGGCTCCTGCGGGAAGGTCATGTTCGGAGAGCCCGGGACCCAGGTCGCACGTGAGCACCACGCCGTCCATGTCTGGCACCGGAATCGACGCATTCCGATACTGCTCCAAGAAATTGAGATCAGACACCTGCAGCTACCTTCTGCCATCGCCATCGCTGATCGACGTTAACCGAAGACCGATCCCACCACAGCGTAATGCGCTGGCTGTGGAGCGGGCGAGGCAGCAATCAGGGTCTCAAACCAACTCTCGCCCACCGAACTCACGCGGCTTTGACGTTGTGTATGTCGTGCTTGAGTCAAGTGGGCAGTACTTCGATGAGGCGGTCATCATGCGCGACCCTCAACATGGGCTTGTCGAACGCCTGCCGAATCAAGTCGACGGTGTTCTTCAGGTCGGCGAGGCTGTCCCATCGCAGGCAACTACGTGAGTCATCGACCCAGCCCACTTTGTCGCCGTCGTCATAGTGCACCTCTGCGATGAAGTACTGAGATTGGTCGCGCAACTGCACTACGCGGTAGTTCCATCTGCCCACCGCACCATTCTGCGCCGTGGGCAAGCGACGAAGAACACCGATAACAGCCGACTTGCGTCAGCTCGCTAGCCGGCTTGGCCACTAATGAGTGGTCGCCGATGCGATGTCTCAAGCGGTGGGGCGATCCACAGTGTCGGCCGTCTTTTCGGGTGTGTCCAGTAGCCGTGAAAGTTGACGCAGCCGATCCGCCAAAGTTTGGTCGCGGGTCTCGAGGTCACGGAAGTCTCGCCGTAGGTCGAGGATTTGCTTCCACAGCACCGATCGTCCTGCCTCCAGATTTTCGAGAGCCGCGTCAGCGTCGCCCGCGGTTAGCGCTGCGGCGCAGGCCGAACTGGCCAGGGGCGCGAGGTTGGTCAACGCGCGTTCGCGGCCACTTCGGTCGAGTCCGTGCCAAGCCACGAGGGGAACGAGTTCGATGACACGCCTGAACTCCACCGCTGCGCGTGGCCAGTCACCCTCGTCCCGTGCACTTGCGGCCAGGGACTCGGCGGCGGTCAACCGTATTGCTGCGGCGACGGTCGAATCGGCTGCTTTGGCCCAAGCCTGTTGGGCCTCTGCGTAATCGGCTGAGTTCGCCTCTTCCAGGTACCTGCTGTGGAACGCGTTTCCCAACGCCAGCCACACCGCACCTGTATGTGGATGGTTCTTCGGCGCCGTTGACGCGGCATTGCTCAGAATGGTCAGCGCTTCGGTGATATCGGCCCGCGATCCCCGGTCGACGTATCGCTGCCTCAGCGCGATCGCCAGATTTGTGCGGTAGAGCGTTCGCGATGGATGTCCTCCCTCACTTAGATCAGACGCGTTGCGCAAGGCGTCAATTGCCGCGTCGAGATCTGCAGCGTCTTCGTTCACGTCGAATCGGTCGCTATACGACAGCGCCAGGTTCGACCAGAATGCGGCGATCTCGGGGTCGCGCGGGTCGGGATCCTCGACGGATTGACGTCCGGCGACCACGGCTTCGTCAAGTATCGATCCGTCGTCGTAAGCCGCGGATCGAGCGCGTAGAGCACTTCCCATGTTGGACAGGCGGCCAGGCAGTAGCGGGCTGGCGTCGGGCGTGGCCGCCACAGCGCGTCTCGACGCCTCGACCGCCGCGTCGACGTCCGCGAGCCATCCGCGAAGTTCATAGCGAGTCAGCAGCGCGTTGCTGAAGTTCGTGTGAACGGCCGCCGCGACGTTCAAGTCGGCGGTAACCATTGTGGCCCTTCGCCCGAGCTCTATAGCCTCGTCAAGGCTCGCGGCGTCACCCGAACTCTCAAACACGCCCAGCTGGCATGCCGCAAGTGTGGTGAATCGGGACGGCATTGCGCGATCGTCCGGATCGGTGTGCCCGACCGCGATGGTCGCAGCCTCGAGCGCCCATCTCAAGTCCGCGTCGTCGCCCCTCATCTTGTATCGGCTGTAGCGGGCGCCGGCCATGAGCGCCAACAGGTGCGCGGCGCGTCGTTCGTCATCGGCACCGACGAGCGCCAACGCCAGGGAGCAGGCAGCAAGGCACGCTTCTACGTCGGCAACCTCGCCGAAGGCGTCGTAGCGGGTCCGCAAGGCCATCGTGAGATTGGCCAAGATGGAGACTTGATCCACGCTCGACAACGTCATCGTCCGGTGCGCCTCGACTGCGATGTCGATTCCAGCGTCCAAGTCGTCGGGAGCGCCGTCGATGTCGAATCGGGACAGGTAGGCGTTGGACAGGTTGGCCAGGCAGGCGCCGCGGTTCGGATCGGCGGCACCGAGACCTGCGTTTGCGCGCGTCAACGCCTCAAGAGCAGATTCGAGATCGTCGCGCTGGCCCAGTTCTTCAAAGCGGGAGGTCAAGAAGCCGCCGAGGTTGGACCAGACTACCGAATTTGCTTGCGCAGCAGTGTTTTCCGCAGTCAGCGCCGTGAGTAGTTCGATCGCTTCGTCACGGTCTGCGTCATTGGGTCGATACTCGTGGTTGGTATGCAGGACGGTGGCCAGCGTCAGCACGAATCCCGGCTCGGAATCGAGCGGTCGATCACCGACAGCGGCCCGCGCTGCAGTCAATGCGTGATTGAGATCGTCTTTCCTGCGGTAGCGCTCGAAGCGCAACGCGTAAGCAACCGCGCACGCGTCGAGAACTTCTGGCGATGCCGGCGTTCCGGGCGAAACGCCTTGGCATGCGTAGGCGAGGCATTCCTCCAAATCATCAAGGTTGCCGCTGCTCTCGTAACGTCGGCGATGCGCGCGCGAGGCGTAGACGCAGCTCGACTCATGCTCGCTCTGATCCTCCGTCGACAGTTGAACGGCGCTCTGCGCCATCCGAACCGCCGCATCGAGGTCGGTGTCATCGTTGGTGACGTTGAATCGCGCGTCGTAGGCATCTTGTAGCACGCGTAGGTGCCCGGGGTGGGCTTCGTCCAGCGGCGTGCACGCGGCGACACCCGTATCGACTGCCTCGTCGAGAAGACTGCGGTCGGCGAGCTGTTCACCGGCCAAAGCGAGAGTGGTGCACAAGTTGGCTCCGTACTGGGACCGTCGCGGATCGGCGTTGTGAGCGGCGGAGACGGCTTCACGGCCTGCCTCGGCGGCCGACAGAAGTAGATCCGGTTCACCTGTGGCTTCTGAGTACAGAAACAGCATCGCGCCGATGTCGTTGGCGTACACGGCATACCGCTCGTCACTCCGATCGAGACGGTCCAGTGCCGCCGCGAGCAGGTCGAGCGCGCGTTCCAGCTCGTCGAGTTCGCCGCTGAAGTCGAAGCTCAGCCTCCAGGCCTCGGCTGCGTTCGCCCAGGCGCGAGGATCTTCGCTCAACGAGCGCGTGGCTTCTTGCGCCCAACCAATCGCTTCGGCAAGTTGAGCGCGAAGCCCCGATCTCGCCGCCCGAGCGCGGCACACGTTCCCCAGCAACATCACGGTCTGGCCGTAGACGGGCAACGTTGCGTCGAGAAGAGGAAGGGCAGCCGACAGCCTGGGTGCGGCGACGTCGAGGAGCCTCGCACTACCCGTGACGTCGAACGCGTCCACCACGGCGTTTGCCGTGTCCATCAGGGCTTTTGGCGACATCCCAGAGCAGGGCAGCGCGCCAATCGCGGCGAGGACATCGTCCTCGAGCGAGGCTGCCGATTGAACTATGAGTCGATTGAGCGACCGCGCGTGGCGCTTCTTCGAATGCTGGAGTCTTGCAATGAGTTTCCTCGCCCGCACATTGGCATCAGCGCTTGCTTTCACGGCGACGACTTGGGGGTTTGCTCACAGGCGTCGACGGGGGCCAGACTGGTCACAGTCCCCAACTGGACGACCGTCGTTCCGGCGGTGGTTTCGAGGGTGACCTTGCCATGGTCGGTCTCTTTCACCTTGCCGCAGAGAACCGCTCCAGAGCCGTCGATGACTTGTAGCCTTGCCGACTCCTTCGCTGGCCCGAACCACGTGGTGGCGATCGCGGCCAGTAGAAGCAGTACTGCCAGGGCAGCGGCTACCATCCCTTGCCGCAGCGCGGCAAGGGATTTCATCGCAAGATCGTGAGTGGTCGGCGCGCTAGCAACGCTGCCATCTGATCTTCGCCCGGTGATCGCCGGAATTGGCTTGGGCCAGCCGCTGGCTGCTCCAAGGATCTGGTAAGCGGCGAAGCCGCCGACTGCTATGACCAAGGCCAGCAGAACCGCGACGGCGACTGCCCAGCCGGTGACCAGCTGGCCCAAGTCACTGCGCCCCCGGATCAACGTGAAACCCAGCACTGCCACGAGCAGTCCGGCCAGTCCCTTGCGCCAGCTGTCGGCCATCGCGCGAACGGCCGGAAGCTCTTGTGATACAACGCGGTAGGCGTTGATGGCGTCTTGTCGATTCTGCGCCGTGGCGCCAGGTTGGGCTGCAAGTCGCATCTCAGTCTTCGATCGCGAGATTCCAGAAGGCACCACACCCGAAGCTGTCGCCGGGTCGGCCCTCATGAGGGGCGGTACAGGTACACAACATGGTGACGATGCGTCGCGACACGGGAGCCGTTACCGTCGCAGTCTCGGTTACCCCGCGATACGTGTCATCGACCCAGGGAAACTCCATCGGATCGCCACACCGGGGGCAGGCACCAACGAGGATGACTCCACCGCTGGTCTCACGGATGCTGAAGTTCTCTGCCGCCACGGTGGCGAAATCGTCGTCAGTGACCTCTGCATACGGTTTCGGTGTCGCATTCACGACCAGCACCTTTCGTTGATTGCTCGAATTGACTTCACGGTCCGACATGAATCAGTGGTGCCCACAAGCGCGGGCTGTCTTCGAACGCTTGACGTAGTTCTCGTACGACCGTGTGTACAGCGACCGGGCATCGCTGGCTGTGGAAGAGCCCGTCATCGAACATCAACTCATAGAGCCGCGAAAAGCCGCGCTTGGCAACATCATCCCGGATCGACCACAAACTGCCCACCACGTGGCGATAACCCGTGTAGTGCAATGCAGCGGTCAAGCTGATCGCTTCGTCGAGCAACTCCAAACCACCGACAGCGGTCTTGCAGGCAGCCAACCCTGCGAACTCGCCGCTGAAAGAGTGGGCGGCGATTTCACCGATGGTCAGGCGCCCGTCCGCCAGAACCAGCCCGCCACCAGACGGGTTGTCGAGGTTCTGCTCACCATGACAGTCAAAGTGCACTACCCGATGGCGTTGAAGTTCTTGGAGGACCACCGCGCGGGTCGCGCGGTCACCAGACACAATGGTGCGCTCTTCGCCGCCGATACGACTGGACACGAGGTCATCCTGCGAAGACGACGCCGAGGGCCCATCCATACCCGGGGCGCGGACGAGCATCGTGTCGTGACTCGTCAGAGCATCGGCTGGCCGGCTGTTGCGCGCGTACGAAAGTGCTTGCACGGTAGGGGTGTATGACGATACGCAGAGATCCATCACGGAGCGCGTGGGTTCGTGGTGGTAGCCGGCCGCGTGCAGTGGCATCAGGGTGAGCGGGCCAGTTGGGCACCACCATAGTCGGGGCCAGTTAGCCTCCGTTGGCGGCAGTTCGTCGATGCGCGCGGTGCGCAGCACCGGTTCGGCGACGGCATCCCACAGCCACGCGTGCAGTGTCGTCAGCACGCTGTCGACATCGCGTTCGGCGTCTGTCAGGTCTAGTCCCGCGCGGTAGGCAGCTGCCGCATTCGCATGCGAGGGCTGCGCCTGTGCCAGTCCGCGAGCATCCACTGACGTTTGGATCGCTCGGTCCAGACGTTGCAGCGAAGTCAGGTAAACCTCAAGTTCCCGGATGGAATCGGCTCGGGTTAGACCCGGCAACGGGCAGGGCCGCACGCCGGCCGAAGTCACCAGCAATGCGTCACACCGACGTTCGGCGACATTCACGACTGCAATGACGCCGTTCCCCGCGGCTGAAACGAGCCGTTGCGCCGCGGGCGGCCGAAGGAAATCCTCGAATCCCTCCATCGCTCGCACACGCGCAACGAGATCATCCCATTCTCGAGCCGCCGCCATGCGATGGTCGGCGTCGCCCTTCATTAATCTGCCCCCCCCGAGGACCAAGAATTGGACGGACTGATGATAAGGCCGACGGACGCGGCAGCGTGTGACTCGATGGAAGTAGGGGCGCCCCGGGGACGTCGCCGACAGACCACCGTGCGCGCTCGACGTGTCCGGTGGGCGACTGCGCGCGTCGCATCTGCCAGACGCATCTCGGGGTCGGATTTCCGGTACTCGCGGGCGAGGCGTTCGAGGTCTTGACGTTCGGTCATGGAAACTCCATCTACTGGAAATACGCAGCGCTCCCCGAGTCCACGCCGCTACTCAACAGTGACGGATTCTTCCGCGGATCTCCTGGACCTGGCCCTGCGTACGTAGAAGGTGACACGGGCACCCAGCGACTCGGGATAGCTGCGCGGAGCAGCCGTCCACAAGATACGCGCGGCGCTCACCCCGCCCTGGCATCAAGCGCCTGTCGGGCCTCGTCGTGCGGTTCGACCACAACTTCCAAGTAGCGGCCGAAGCAGCGCAACGACCCACCGTTCATAGCTGCCAACTCACAACCCTTGTAGACGTACCGCTATTGGTTCGTACGAGTTATGTTGTGCCACATGCTACTTCAATCTGATCGACCCGCGAGGCGCTGGTATTGTTGATTGGCGGAACACGCAGTCTGTGGAGGAGGTTCTAGGAGAGGCAAGCCTTACAGAATCGCACCTCAGGTCGGGATCGGCAACCCCTTTTCATCAGCTCAGGTATTCCGTCGTCAGCGGCCATCGCAACGTTCGTCGCACCGTCGCGCCAGCGGCCAATCGACAATTGCGCGCTCGGCACCGCCGGCACCGTGCGACCCCCGACCCTCGACGCGCGACCCTCGAGCCAACCGCCCGAATGGCAGTCTCACCTGGCCATACAGCCTGCGAATCCTCTAGATAGTCAGGTCGGCTGACGATGTTGTTTAACAATCGCTATCCGCATGTTGTCAATCTTCGCTGCATCTCGACAGACTTGTAGGTTCGCATGTTTGGCTGCACCAGGGCGCATCGCTGACCTTGCCATTTACGATCTATCTCACGACCGCCGCATCGGAATTTGTCTCACGAAACGCTTCATTTCCTAGGACCCTCTTGTCCGGCAGGATCATCATCGGTCACCGTCACCACACGGCCCGAGACCGGAAGCCGGTCGCATGCTCATGGCAAAAACGGTGGCCCCATCACCCTGGCCGACGCGGGTTGCGAAAGCCCCACCCAACGCGCGCGCCGAACAAGTGACGTACCGCTCGCGGGAGTCCTTGGGCTTCCACTTGATCCAAGATGACTGTGGGGCAAATGGGAGATCGGAAGGGGGCGTGGCCTCTGGTCCGGTGGCGTGCGGGACAGTGAACCGCCATGGCTGTTTGTCGCGCCTCGGGGTGGCGTCCTACGGGATGCTTCCTAGCAGCAAGCGCATCAGTTCGGCTTGCCTGTGCGTGTCGGTCTTGTTGAAGATGTGGTGGAGGTGAGTCTTGACGGTGGCCATCGATAAGGCCAGATCTGCCGCGATTGGTTTCAGACCGTCACCGCGCAGCATGCGCAGCGCCACGTCAGCTTCTCCACTGGTCAAGCCAAACAGGCGTCTTAGCAGCATCTTTGGTGGCTCGGACTCGTACTCGGGGTCGATGATCATCACCAAAGCCCTCGCCGCTGACGCATTCTCGGCCGGTTTGAGCGGCAGCACATGAATAACGTACGGCCGTCTCCCCGATGAGCGGCTACACGCGAACGAATCACCGCTGCCACAACCGTTTTGCGGCTCGACACAAGCACGCGTGATACTGACCTGCAACTCAGTGTTGGTCGACACACGTGTCGCCTCCACCCTCCCAGAGCGGATGCACAGCCCGTCGGCCGACGTCAGTATTCGCTCGGCCGCGGAGTTTAGGTGCACGACACCACATCCCGACCCGACGATGACGATGCCGTGTCGGATAGCGTCGATCACCTCGGTGATGTCCCCCACGCCGTTGCCCAACTGCGCCAGATGCTCCTGAGTCCGCAGCGCTTGTTGCAGGTGAGGAACCAGCGTGCCTATGACCTTCACGCGCTCGGCAGTATCGAAGGGGTCGCGGCCTTTCGGCGCCGGGGCGATAAAGGTCGTGGGTGTCGTGCCGACCGTCAGGCGCATGAACAATCCGTCGGTCAGCTCGAACGGGCGCATGAAATCGGTCTCGAACTCTGAATGGGTTTTGGACGCAATGAGTGCCTGGCCGCCGTGGATCAGACCGGCGGGGCTCTTCTCGACGGCATCGAGTACGTAGTCGATCGCACGGAAGTGTTCAATGTAGGACTTGCTCGCCTCCGAAGGGACGGTGCCGCTCAACATGGAGCGGTTTGCTCCGGCACCGATATAGATTGCGCAGCCGGTTGCATCGAGGATGCGGCTGATGCCGGCCAAAGCCACCACCCAGTTCTCTGGACTGGTCGCCGACGCGTAGATCTCGCCAACTACACGCGAAAACTCATCGATCGTGACCATTTACCGGCTCTTGTCGTCCGCTGCCTCCACCATGACACCCGCCCGCCCCTGTGAGGTTGTAGAGGACTTTAGTCCAATATCAACCGTTCGGTTGATGCTCCGACCCGTCTAGCAGTGGATTTTTGACGGCATGGTCGACACACTGGCATGCCGCCTCACCGTCGCGGGCAGATCGGCCGCCCTTACCGCGTTCTCGAACAGACTGGACTAGAGAAAGTGGGTACCTGATGGCGGTCGTTCGAGAAGCGATCGAAAGCGGCAGCCCGATGCTCGAAGTAATCGACAAAGGCTCGTGCAGCGAATCTCATCCGGTGCCGCTGCTTTTCGTCCACGGCGCCTGGCACGCCGCATGGTGCTGGGACGAGCACTTCCTGGACTTCTTCGCGGACAAGGGTTACCGCGCGCTGGCGGTGAGCCTGCGCGGTCACGGAAGCAGCCCCACACCGAAGCCGCTTCGCTCCTGCTCGATCGCCGATTACGTCGTCGACGTCGCGTCGGTCGCCAACAGTTTGCCCATGAGACCTGTGGTAATCGGGCACTCCATGGGCGGTGGTGTCGTGCAGAAGTATCTGGAGACGCACGAAGCGCCCGCCGGTGTTCTTCTGGCATCTGTTCCCCCGCAAGGAATCCGCGGGGCCATGCTGAGATTCGCGAGGAGACACCCCTGGCTCCTGGTGAAATCGGCGCTCACCGGCGACACGATGGCGACCGTCAGTACACCCGTATGTGCCCGTGAATACATGTTCTCGCCGCAAACTCCTGAGCCAATAGTCATCGATGGTGTGCGGCGCTTTCAGCAAGAGAGCCGACGAGCGATCTACGTGGACATGATGTTTCGGAACCTACCGAGACCCGAACACGTCACGTCGCTCGTGCTGGTCATGGGCGCCGAGGACGACGGTTCGATCAGCACTGCGGAAATCCGTGCGACGGCGCACGAATATCACACCGAACCGGAGATCTTCTCCGGCATGGGGCACGACATGATGCTTGAGCCTGGATGGGCCGATGTCGCCGAACGAATCCACAACTGGCTCAACGCTAATCGAGTAGCCATCTACTCGTGTCCGCCCCCCAATGCGAGGACATAATGTCCACGTCAGCTCGTTCGCGACGAGAGAACAGAGTTTAGATGAGCAGCTACCGTGGGGGCCATTACAAGCCGGCGCGCTCGAACCTGGAACGCTCGCAGGACCAGTTGCAGAAAATGTCTCGGGACCGGTCCAGAAGGCGGGCGCGGAGTCGAGCTGCGGAGGAGCAACGTGAAGTCACACAAGGCTCCGAAGCTGCGTCAAGCCAACAGGGAGAAAAAGCCGGCCCCCCTGGGGAGGAGGGGTGGTATGCCGATCCTTGGAAACAGGCGCCGATGCGATGGTGGGACGGCTTGCAGTGGACCAGCCACACCGGCTCATAGAGAGAGAGAAGAAGATGTAGGTTCTCAAGTTCGGCCGCATGTTAGGCATGCGCAACCTGGGATTTTTGATGTTGTCTCACGTCCGCTGCAACGGCGTTTATCTCACGAACTGCTGCATTTCCTACACCGAACACCAGCGGATGGGCCCAATGCGTTGAGCTATTTCGCTGTTGTCAGTCGGTGGGAGATTTAGCCACGCTCTATAGGCCCGCAGCTGTTGTCATCGTGGCCACGACATCGAACAAGCCGGTCTATCCGGATGGCGGCGGGGCAACGATGTGATGGGCAGCAGAAATGAGTTCCACGGGACGGCGGCGATGAATACCGCGCCTGTGGGGCTCCTCCGGGCGTTGCTCGACGCGTGGCGGATCGCCCACATAGAAGTCCACCCCCACACGCCGAACGAATCGCGGCACGTCAACCGAAGTATCGATTCTTCTCGAGTCCAGGGCGTGGAGTAGTTGCCGGTAGGGGTCGGCTATCGACGCCGCGGGGGAGCCGACGACCGTGATGATCGCCTCATGGCGACCGTCCTCGTTCGGTATGAACATGCCTGAATACTGGCCGCCGCCACCGCCGGTCGCCAGCGAGTCGTCAAGCGCCACAGTATGTCGTGCGCCGCTCGGGGCGACGACACGTGCGACAACCGTGAGCCCGGTCAACTCCTGCCCCCAACGAGCGGTGGCGTAGAACGGCACTGGGCCGCCGCTCGGGTTGTCCGCGGGTGCGCCGCCGAAGACCTGGAGATTGCGGTTCTCACCGCCGGCGACCACGTGGCCGGTGAATTTGGCGCCGGGGTGCCTGCGGAGGGCGACCAGCGTCCACCGGCCGGGCATTGGGTGCTTGACGACGATGAATTCGTGCGGTGCGCTGCTGGCTACCTGGGTTGCGGCCGCGCCCGGTGATGTGTCGACGACCGCGCCTGTCGGATCTACCAGGTATAGCCACACGTCGGCGGTGTCGGGATGGGTGACCGCGAAACTGGTGCGGTCTGCGCGTTCCTCGACGTCAACGGGGATCGCGACCACTCGCGGTGAATGCGGATTGGGGTTCGGGTACAGCACGGGCAGGTCCGCGATTGTCAGTCCGATCGCGTCGAGTACCTGCTCCAGCGGAGGTCGCTGATCCGGAGGCAGCGGCGCGTCCGATTGGCCGATGACTGCGTCGATGTTTTCCCGCTGGCTGTCGGGGAACAGCACCGGCTCGGTCGTGATGATGCCGCCGCGGACTTCGGCGTTGATCTCAACCATCTTGTTCTCGATCACGCTGGGCTGGTTGTTGCCTACCGCGTAGGAACGGCCGCCTGTGCCGGTGGCCAACGCATTCAGCGGGTTCATGTCGACGTCGGCTGGGCCGCCAATGCCTAGGGCATAGACGCGGATGCCTCCGTCGGTGAGTTCAGGCAGCGTCTCCAACGGTGAGGAACCAGAGGGTGAGTTGTGCACTCCGTCGGTCAGCAGCAGCACGACCTGGCCTGCGGCGCGGGTTGGAAGCGATTCGATCTGGTCGCGTGCTCGGTAAAGTCCGTCGCGAATGTCGGTGGCGCCGCGCGGTGTTAGGGCGTTGATAGCCGCGGTCTGTGTCCCAAGGCCGCCTAGCGATGACACGTCTGTTTGGGCCAGGGTGGTGTCGACTTGATCGTCGTAGGCGACGATCGATAGCAGGTCAGTGCCGACCGAGCAGAATTCGAGCCAGTAGATGGCGCCGTGCTTGGCGTCGGCCATCTTGTTGCCAGTGCCCATGGATCCGGAGCGGTCGATGACCACCGAAAACCGTAGCTGCTTTTCCAGCACGATCCAATCAGGTGTGGTTGAGCCGGTCGCCGGGCCCGGAGAGGCGGGATTGGGAAGTGTTAGTCCGGTGTACCCGGTCCGGGTCGCGATGGTTTCCCAGCAGGAGTTGTGGTTGCTGCTCTCTTGTTGGGTGTCGCTATCTGGATCGTGGTTGCCGTCGGTGCAGTACTCCGTGACCGGGTGGGCGGCCGGTGTCCATGTTCCGCTTCCGTCCAATGTGCCTGCTGCAGCGCGGGAGTGCTCCATGATGCAGAAGTTCGCGTTGGCGGCCGTCGCGCATTCAGCCGGGAATTGGTACTGGACGCGTCCACCGTCGGCGTTTACTGCAGATTGGGAGTACGCCGGGTTGACGGTTAGCGATGTGGCTGTGTTGGCGGTGATGGAACGTCGCTCCAGTGTGCTGCCGAACTTGAGGATCGCATCAACGCCGACGAGTGCGCCCGCGGCATAAGCGCTGCCGATCAATGGGACGGTGCTGTTGTTGGCTGGCACGACGGATGTGTCGATGTTTTCGAGTACCGCCGCTGCGGCGTATTCCTCGCCGAGTGCCCACACGTGATGGCCCATCTCGTGCAGATGCGTCAGTACCTGGAACTTGACGTAAGGCATCAGGTGCAACGCTTGCCCCGGTTGGCCGAATTTTCCCCACGTGCCGTAACTCGGGTCGCCCGAGGAGTGCAGGATGATTTCGGCCGTGTCGATGCCAATCGATTCGTCGCAGACGAAGATTCGGCCGATTTGGATCTGCCCTTCGCTCGCGTCCCAGAAGAGTTGCGAAGCCTTCTCGAAGCTGCGCCGCCACTCCGTCAAGTCCAAGGCGGTCATCGGAAAGTTGGCGACAACCACGAGGTCGAAGCGACCATTTTTGAAGCGTCCCATACCCATACGTCTCGCCTCCCCGCCACCCGACCGCGCCGACCGCGCCGGTAGGACCTATCTTCCGGCCCTAGCGGCCACCCGGCGTAAGTAGTCGACTACTCCAATTTCGCGGAATCTCGATCTTCGGATCGGATTCCGGTCGGCGTGTCTCAGTCTTTCTGCACAAGTGCAGCAGAAGTGCAGCTAGTCGTGAGAAAGTGCAGTCAAATTTGAGAACCTACAAAAGGCATCCGTCAGTGCGCCATGTTCGTAAAGCGCGACAGATGTAGTTGGTGCGCAACGGTTATCGTCTTCGTCGGACCGGCGCGATGCTTGGCGATGATCAGGTCTGCCTCGCCGCCACGGGGGTCGTCGCGTTCGAAGGCATCAGGCCGATGCAAGAGGATGACCATGTCGCTGTCCTGCTCGATTGCCCCCGACTCACGGAGGTCGGAGAGCATCGGGCGCTTGTCAGTCCTTTGTTCGGGACCGCGATTCAGCTGGCTCATCGCGACCACCGGGACGTTGATCTCCTTCGCCAATAGCTTTATCTGACGGGAGAACTCGGACACTTCCTGCTGCCGCGACTCGACCTTCTTGCCCGACGTCATCAGCTGGAGGTAGTCGACGACGATCAAGCGCAGATCGGACTTCTGGGCCAGCCGCCGAGCCTTCGCACGAATTTCCATCATGGTCAGGTTCGGAGAATCGTCGATGTAGAGCGGCGCCTCGCTGATCTCGCTCATGCGACGTGCCAGACGCGTCCAGTCATCGTCGCTCATCCGGCCCGACCGCATGTCGGCGAGCTTGATCTTCGCCTCTGCGGACAACAGGCGCATGACGATCTCGGACTTGCTCATCTCCAGCGAGAAGATGACGCTGGCCATCCGGTGCTTGATCGAGCACGACCGCAGAAAGTCCAGGCCGAGGGTCGAGTTGTGCGTCGGCACCATGCCTTCGCCCGCCAGGTACAGGTGCGACTCGTTGTCGACCTGCACGCACCGCACCGGAACGCTGTCGACGGGGCGCACCCACGCGACGTGAACGCCGAGTTCGAGCAGCGCCGTCCTGCGTCCGGCGCGAGCGGGCAGCGTGGCGGGGATGAGTCTGTCTGCACCGCAACGCAATTCGGCAGTCGTTCGGATGCCCGACTCCGTGGGCCACTGATGGTCGGCATCGGCGATGATGAGCGTCCCGTCGGAGAACTCGACCTCGAAGCAGGGTCGGCCCACCATGACGTCGGTGGCAGCCACGACACGCGTCGGTAGCCCGTCCGCGCCGACTAGGCAATCCCCGACCTTGACCTCCCCCATCGTGGTCCAGCCCGTTGGCGTCGGAAGGGGCGTACAGGTCTCTAGTGCCTTTCCGACGCCGGGCCTGGCCGCCACCACGATCATCTGTCCGGGGTGCAGCCCGTTGGTCACCTCGTCGAGTTCGGTGAAGCCCGTCGGCACGCCGCGCGCGATGCCGCCCTGAGAGGCAATCGCGTCGATCTCGTCCATCGTGGGCTGCAGCAGCTGCTCGAGGACGACGTAGTCCTCCGACGTGCTGCGGCCCTCGGTCACGTCGTAGATCTCCGCCTGCGCGCGGTCCACCACGTCGGCCACGTCGGCCCCGTCGGCGCCCGCATACCCGTACTGCACGACGCGGGTGCCCGCTTCGACTAGGCGGCGCAGCAATGCCTTCTCGGCGACGATTCCCGCGTAGTAGCCCGCATTGGCCGCAGTGGGCACGGTCGAGATCAGCGTGTGCAGATACGGCGCACCACCGACGCGCTTGAGCAGGCCCCTGCGGTCCAGCTCGGCGGACACGGTCACCGCGTCGGCGGGTTCACCGCGCCCGTAGAGGTCGAGGATCGCGTCGTAGACGTTCTGGTGCGCGGGCCGGTAGAAGTCCCCGGGCCGCAACCGCTCCAGCACGTCGGCGATCGCGTCCTTGCTCAACAGCATGCCGCCCAGCACCGACTGCTCTGCCACCATGTCCTGCGGCGGTTGACGGCCATAGTCTTCGCTTGGCTGCGCGGGACCGGCGTCGGAATGACCGAGATCGTCAACTACCGCCACGGACTAACCCACCTCCCCTGATGCCCAAGTCGAACGTGTATTCGACAGAGACCGTAAGTCAGACCACCGACACATCTCGCGTCATCGGTACCGACGGCTCACGGTAGACGTTGCTGGATGCACTGCAAACCGATCCTGTTAGCGGACTCGTGGATGGCGTGTGGATAGCTTCGGCCAGCCATGTTGACTCGTTGGGGACAACCTGTGGAGTAACTACGCCGTTTTCCACATCCCTGCAGATGAGGGCGTCACGGATGCGTCGCCTAGTTGTGGATGTTAATTGGTGCGGCGTGTCGTCCCGGGTTGCCGCCTCGGGCGTGTTGTGTTGCGGGCAAGGGCCTCGCAGGTTAACAACTCGTTAGCTGGACTGCACAAAGGCCGCGGGAGAAAGTTCGCCAGAAAACACAGCAACGCCCGGGCCGAAGGTGTATGTCCTTCGACCCGGGCGTATTGACGCTGGAGTAACTACTCGGCGACGACGCTTAGGGCTACCGACACGTTGACGTCGGGGTGCAGGCGCACGGTAATCGGGTGGTTACCGATGGCCTTGATGTGCGCCTTGGGCAGTTCGACGGTCCGCTTGTCCAGATTCGGACCGCCCGCCTTCTTGATGGCTGCGACGACGTCGGCTGCGCTGACGGAACCGAACAGCTTGCCCTTGTCGGAAGCGGTCCGCGCGGCCAACGTCACGGGCCCAAGCGCCTCGAGCTCGGCCTTGAGCTCGTTGGCATGGTCGAGGTCGCGGACGCTCTTGACGTCGCGAGCGCGACGGATCTCGTCGGCCTGGCGCTCGGCGCCACGCGTCGCCACGATGGCGAGGCCACGGGGCAGCAAGAAGTTGCGTCCGTAGCCGTCCTTGACCTCTACGGTGTCTCCTGCGGTGCCGAGGTGGTCGACCTCTGCGGTGAGAATCAGCTTCATCTTGGTCCTCCGATCTACCGCGTCGCCGAGCTGAACGGGAGCAACGCGACCTCGCGGGCGTTCTTGACCGCGATCGCGATGTCACGCTGGTGCTGCACGCAGTTACCGGTCACCCGGCGGGCGCGGATCTTGCCTCGCTCGCTGATGTAGGTGCGCAGCAGCGCCGTGTCCTTGTAGTCGATGGTCTGCCCCTTCTTGGAGCAGAACACACACTTGCGGGTCTTGATCGGCTTCTCGGGTGCCGGACGCCGCTTGGGGGCCTTGGCCATTGTCTATCTCTTCCTAGTTTTGCTAAATCTTCGCTAAATGGGTTGTCAGAAGGGCGGTTCGTCGTCGGCGCCGCTGAACGAGCCGGATGCCGGCGCACTGCCCCATGGATCGTCCTTGGGCTCGGAACTGCGCTGAGCACCGCCACCGCCACCGAAGCCGCCGCCGCTGTTACCGCCGCTGCGGCTGGCCTTGTTCACCTTGGCAGTCGCATACTTCAGGGAAGGGCCGATCTCATCGACCTCGACCTCGACGACGGTTCGCTTCTCGCCCTCGCGGGTCTCGAACGAACGCTGCTTGAGCCGACCCGTGACGATTACTCGCGAACCACGGGTGAGGCTCTCGGCGACATTCTCGGCCGCCTCGCGCCAGATGCTGCAGCGGAGGAACAGCGCTTCGCCGTCCTTCCACTCGTTGGTCTGCCGGTCGAACATCCGCGGCGTCGACGCGACCGTGAAGTTCGCGACGGCCGCTCCGGCCGGCGTGAATCGCAGTTCGGGGTCGGCGGTCAGATTTCCGACGACGGTGATGGTGGTGTCACCAGCCACGAGATCCCCTCCTAAGAAGTGCTATCGGCTTTACCGCAGGCGCTCATCGCGAGCAGCGTGTTACGCGCGAGCCTACGCAAGGCTCGTGACAGCACGCGGCGCTTCGATCAGTGCTTGTCGGTCCTCATGACCTTGGTCCGCAACACGGACTCGTTGAGGCTCAGCTGACGATCCAACTCGGACACGGTGGCCGGCTCGGCCTTGACGTCGACGACGGCATAGATGCCCTCGCCGTGCTTGGCAATCTCGTATGCCAGCCTGCGACGGCCCCAGATGTCGACCTTGTCGACGGTGCCGCCATCCTTGCGAATGACATTGAGGAACGTCTCTAGCGACGGAGCTACAGTCCGCTCGTCGAGAGTCGGGTCAAGAATGACCATGATTTCGTATGGACGCATGAGAAACCCATCACCTCCTATGGTCGTGTGCGGCCACGGCGTATCCGTGGCAGGAGGGTCGCCTGCGTCGGCAACCCGGCAAGGTTACTCCACAGAGCCCTGACCAGAGAAATCGTCGCTCACTTGCACGGCGCCGGAACGGCCTCCGCCAACCCGTCCGCCCACGCCGCGTACGCCTCGGGCGTCGGGTGGAGACCGTCGGACACCCACTGCCCCTCGTCGGCCTGCTGCTTGTAGAGCGGGCGCATGTCGACGAATTGTGCACCGTGTGACTCAGCCTCGGCGATGAGCGCGGCGTCGAAGTCGACTCGCTGGGCCGCTTGATTCTCGCCGTAGTTTTGGCCGTCCGGCGACCTGAACCATTCGTTCTGCGCGAGCACGATGACCTTCGCCCCGCTGTCGCTCGCCGCGTCGAGTACCGCCTTGACGTTCCTCTCGTACTCATCGAGCGAGATCCCGTTGGCGATGTCGTTGCCACCCGCCTGGAACGTGATCACCGTCGGCGCGAAGTCGGCGATGTTCGGGACCTCGTCGGTCAGCACCTGGCCCGCGGTGTAGCCGCTGATGCCGACGTTCAGCAGTTCGACCTCGCATCCCGCCGAGCGCCACTTCTCGGCGAGCAGAGCCGGAAACGCCTGGGTGTCCAAGTTCTCGACGCCGACGCCCTGGGTGAGCGAATCACCAAGGGAGAGATAGCGAACGGCACCCGACGCCGGCGCGGCGGTCGTTGTCTCGTGGCCACTAGAGTCGGCCGCCGCGCTGCTTTGCTTCGGAAGGCTGGTCGTCGCTGGCGCCGGATCCTTCGCGCACCCACCTAATCCGAGGCCAACCGCAAACGTGCAGGCCAGGATTCCCAGGAGGCGCCGGGAGTTCACGCGCCGAGCATAGCGTCCTTCGACTGCCCTGACAGCTGATCCACAGGAAACTCTCGGCGTGGTGGCCTCCAGCCCTTGCGGGGCCACCACGACGGCGGATCGTCGGGCGCCCACTCGAACGGACCCCCCGACGGGTCGTCGATGCGACCGTGGTCTCTGACGAGGTCGAGTTCCGGTCGATAGATCTGACGAATTACCAAGGCGCACAACGTCATCACGGCAACGTCGCGAATCAGCACGGTTCCGGTGAACCACTGCTCGGGAAGGCCCTTGTTCTGTTCGCCATAGAGAAAGAGCAGCCGCGGAATCCATACCAGTGCGTCGACCGTCATCCACGCGAGAAGAATCCGGCGGTGCGGCAAGGCCAACGCAGCCAACGGCACGAGCCACAGCGAGTACTGCGGACTCCACACCTTGTTCGTCAGCAGGAAGGCCGCCACGACGAGGAAGACCAACTGCGTAAGACGCGGCCGCTGCTGGGCGGTCATGGCGATGTAAGCGATCACCGCACAACACAATACGAACAGCACGGCCGACACCGAGTTGAGCACCGTCGGCGGTTCCCAAAAGCCCAGGTTCTGGTCGAAGCCGCCCCAGCCGGTGAACGACTTCACCACGTTGTACAGCGAATCCATGTCATCGCCGCGGCGGGCGTTCAGCCGGAAGAACTCCGACCAGCCCCGTGGATACAGCACCATGATGGGCAGATTCACGACGAGCCACGTCACCACCGTGGCGGCCACGGTCTTGCCAACCTCGCGCATCCTGCCGGTCCGCATCCCGAGGATCAACAACGGGAACAACAGCAGCAGTGGATACAGCTTGAGTGCGACGCCGATACCGATCAAAGCGCCTGCCACCAACGGTTTTCGTCGCGACCACGCGAGCAGGGCGCCTACCGCCGCCGCCGTCGCAAGCGCGTCGAAGTTGGTGAAGACCTGGAAGATCAGGAGCGGTGATCCGGCTACGACGGCCGCATCCCATATCCGTCGACCCGACAGCAACGCCGTCGCCCACACCGTGGCCATCCATGCCAATGCCAAGCCGAACGCCGAGATGCTGAAGAACATCACGACCTCGGCGACGACCGGGATCGACACCAGCTTGCTGAAGGCGGTGTAGGTCTTGGCCAATGCCATCGACATGTACTGGTACACGCCCGTCAGGACCGGATACTCCATGTAGCGGATTGCCGGGCTGCCGTCGTACTGGACGCGCGGTTGCCGCTTGTCATCGAGTTCGGTCCAGTGCGACTTGTACGGAAACTTGCCCTGGTTCAACAGTTCTGCGGTGTAGAGCGGGACGGTGTCCGAGTAGCAGAACTCGTAGTAGGCCCGTTGGTTCTCCCAGATCGCGACCCGCTGCTCGGCGGTCCCCGTCTTGGTTGACTGCAGACACGCAGCCTTGGTCGAGTAGCCAAATGCCAGGAACACCACCGCGATGGCGAGCATCACCCGCAGCGGGGTCATGAATCCCGTGCGCCCGATCAGCGCACGCCTACCGACGGGTCCGCCGACGAGGTTCGACAGCGCGGCGCCGATGACGTCGGTTCGACTTGGCAGATCCCGATCGTCGGCGCTACGCAGGTCGCGTGCCAGCGGAGCCGGTGACACGGCTGTGGGCGACTCGGTACTCGGCGGACTCTGCTCCTCCACGGTCACGGCGGCGGAGGGGGCGGAGGAGGAGGAGGAGCGCCGGGGTCACCTGGGGGAGGTGGCGCACCCGGCGGAAGGGTGATCGTCGTCGGCGGTCCGAACGGAATCGTCACGCCGGGAGCGACTTCCAGAGTCGGTTGGATCACCGTCTCGGCGGGCGGGGGCGGCGGTGCGGGCGGAGGCGCAGGCACGCCCGCGTATCCGCCGATCTCGGTGGGCTTCGGGAACGTCTCGTTGTCGGTGCCCTTGAGCGCACCGTCCATCGTCGCCTTCCAGATGTCGGACGGAATGCCCGACCCGTACACGGCTCCGCCGGACTTGTTCTCCAGTGGCTTGGTGCCTTCGGTGGTGCCCACCCAAACCGCCGTCGACAACGACGGCGTGAACCCGACCATCCAGGCGTCCCGGTTGGCGCCGGTATCGCCGAGCTGGTTGGTGCCGGTCTTTGCTGCCGACTGCCTGCCGCCTGCGAGGTTGTGGCCATTGGACCAGCCCGCGATCGGCTGCATGGCCGCTGTCACGTTGTCCGCGACGGCCTTTTCGATCCGCTGGTCGCCGCTGTTGTCCTGTTGGCTGGCGTCGAACAACACCTGGCCGTCGGCGTTGACGACCTTCTGCACGAAGTGCGGTCGGTGATAGACGCCGGAAGCAGCGATGGTCGCATACGCCGACGCCATGTCGATCACCCGAGACTGATACTGCCCCAACACGATTCCGTCATAGGGCGGTCCGCCCTTGCCGTCCTCGGACAGCGTGTGCTCGACGCCGGGGAAGCTCTCGGCAATGCCGGCCCGATGAGCTGCGTCGGCGACGTCCTGTGGCCCGTTCTTCAGCTTCAGCATCAGGCGGTAGTAGCTGGTGTTCAGCGAGCGCTTCAACGCCTCCGCAATGCTGCAGGTGCCGCAGCCACCGCCCTCGACGTTGGTGATGGTGACGCCGTTGAGCGAGACCGGTGAGCTGTCGATCTGGTAGCCCAGCCCGATGCCCTGCTCCAGCGCGGCGACGAGCGCGAACACCTTGAACGACGAACCGGTCGGCAGGCCCGCCTGAGCGAAGTCGAAACCTTGGGCGTCCGAGCCGCCGTAGTACGCCTTGACCGCGCCGGTCTTCGGGTCGATGGACACCACCGCCGTGCGCATGTCGGGGTCTTGGCCATCCATGTACTTGGAAACGGCGTTCTCGGCCGCGGCCTGTGCCTTCGGATCGATGGTCGTGGTGACCTGTAGGCCCTCGGTGTTCAACGTCTGCTCGTCGATGTTGAACAGGTCGAGCAGTTCCTTGGTGACCTGCCGCTCGATCAGCCCATTGGGGCCGGTCGTCTGGTTCTGTGCGCGGGCTTGTTCCGGCGGCACCGTCGTCGGGAAGACCTGGGCCGCGCGGTCGGCAGGCGAGAGTGCGCCCATCGTCACCATGCCGTCGAGCACCCAGTTCCACCGCTCGGTCGCACCCTCCAGGTCGACCGCGGGATCGAGCGTCGATGGCCGCTGAATCAACGCGGCGAGCAGTGCACCCTCTGAGACGGTCAGCTGTTCGACCGGTTTGTCGAAGTACGCCTTCGACGCCGCCGAGATGCCGTAGGACCCTCGGCCGAAGTAGATGATGTTCAGGTACGCCTGCATCACCTGGTCCTTGGACCATTCCCGCGACATCTTCGTCGAGATGACGAGTTCCTTGGCCTTGCGGATGAGACCGCCGACGCCCGAGCGGGCGTCGCCGACCAACGCGTTCTTGACGTACTGCTGGGTGATGGTCGACCCGCCCTGCAGGTCGCCGCCGAAGAGGTTGTTCTTGAAGGCGCGGAAGAACCCCTTGAACGAGAAGCCCGGGTTGGTATAGAAGTCGCGGTCCTCGGCGGCCATCGCCGCGTCGCGGACGTGCGCGGGTATCTGGTCGATGCTGACGTCGACCCGGTTGCCCTCGGGGGGAACGATCTTCGCGATCTCGCTGCCGTCACTGGCGAGGATCGTCGACACCTGGTTGGTCCGGATATCGCCTGGCTTCGGCACGTCGACAATCGCATAGGCCATGAAGAAGGTGATGATCGGCAGCAGAAGCCCCAGCACCACCGCGGCCGCGAGTCCGCGTCGGACCCACTTCCAATTGATCTTCCAGTTGACCTTGGGCAGCCGAGGCCCTCCGGGTGGAGGCGGTCCAGAAGGATCCGATCGGCCCGGCGGCCGTCGGCCCGGCGGCGTGGGAGGCGGGGTTCCGTCGAGCGCAGCCTTGACGACGTCAATCGGGTCACGCAGCCGTGGATCGAGCGTCGCATCGGTGACCGGCGGCAAGACCGTCGTCTCGCGGTTGTCTGGCGTCAGAGGCGGAGTCGATGGACGGCGAGGTGGCCCGGTGGGGCCGTCCTGGCGTCGACGCAGCGGTTCGGCAGGTCTGGGCGGCGGGGCAACGGGCTTGGGTGGCTGCGTGGGCTTGGACGATTGCCCAGGCCTCGACGGTTGAGACGCCCTCGGCGGTTGAGATGGTCTAGACGGCCTAGGCGGTTCCACGGGCGGCAGCGGTTTGGTGAGTCCGGGTTCGGCAGAACTTGACGGTTCGGACGCTTTGGGTGAGGGTGCGCCACGCTCGTCAGCGTCGGTCCCGTTCTGGACGTCTTTCGCTGACTTGCCGTGGCGCCCTTCGCTATTCACTGGCCGTGCGCGCGCCAGAACGCGCCGTCGGGGTCCTCTTGGTGCGCGCGGCACCCGTGGGGGGCACTGGCGCTCCCAACACATACGACTTGACCAGATGATTCCAGCTACACGTGCGGCACACCTCGACGACGTGAACCTTGAACTCTGCAAAGCGCGCGGCCAGCAGTACCAACTCCTCGGTGCTTCGTGCAGACCCCGACGCGGGTCCCAGATGATCGCCGAACACCCACGACACGAGCGTGAGCTGTTCCTTGCGGCAGATCGGACACATCACCGAGCTTGATTTCCCGTGGTACTTCGCGGCGCGAAGAAGGTACGGATTGGCGTCACAGACCTCGGAGACGCCCGTGCGCCCCGAATAGACCTCGGCCAGCAGTGACCGTCGCTTGAGCGCGTAGTCCACCACCTGTCGCTGCAATCGCACGATGACCAGAGTACGTCGGCCCTCTCGCAACCGACGTGTGACCACTCCGCGCCACGGGCTAGTGAGGCATCTGTTCTGCGACGATGGCGATCGAACTTCTACGATCACTGCGTGGCAAGGCAACAGAGCGCGCGCACGCGTGCGAAGGACTCCGACCGCACCAACACGTGCCAGGTTCTGGACAGCGCGCTCGCCGATGGCCAGCTCTCGATGGAGGAGCACCGCACGCGGGTGGCGTCCGCGACCACGGCGGCGACGCTCGGCGATCTCCAGACGCTCGTCGACGACCTACAGACCGAGAATGCCCCCGTTCGCATGCCGAACCTGAAGGAGCCGTCACGGCCGATCACTCGGGTGGCTGGGGCGGGCTGGGGCATGCGCGTCGCCGTTGCAGGGGTGTTGGTGCTGCTCGGCGTCGGCATCGGGTGGGGGTTGTGGGGTGACACGACTTCGTCGGTGAGCTCCGCGAGCGATCCCGGTGCGCAGCCCGACGGCGTGCCTGCCAAAGTGCTGCCCGCGCCCCGCCAACTGCTGTCAGTCAATGGGCTCGAGGGGCTGTTCGACCAGATGACGCAGAAGTTCGGCGACACCAATGGCTTCGGCATCAGGATCTTCTCCGACTACGCGTCGCTGGAGCGGCCCGATCCCAACGAGAGCCGTCGCACGCTCAGCTACCCGTATCGCGGCGGCTGGGGCGACCCGTCGGAGACCAGCCGCAGTTCGAATGGCCCGCCGGTCGACCTTCTCCAGTTCGACATCCCAACGCTCGTCGGCCTGATCAGGGGCGCACCGGAGACGTTGGGTTTCAAGCCCGACGACGTCAAGGACGTCAACCTCGCCATCAAGCCGACCAGCGACATCACCGCCCCCCAGGGTGCGATCGACCTGCAGATCTACGTATCGCCGAAGTTCGGCAGTTCGGGTTTCATCGAGCTCAACGGCGACGCCACCATCAAGCGCGTGAGCCTCCCCAGCCCGTAGAAGTTCGAGCACGTTCGGCCGTCTGAAGAGTTTCGTCCGCCTCGGCGATGCTCCAAAACTGGCGCCGAATATATCGGCGCGATACAATGGGCCAACCTAATGAGTTGACGTGTTGCGTCGTCGTAGCGGGGAGGTGATTCGCATGTTGGAGCTCGCCATTCTCGGCCTCCTGCTCGAATCACCCATGCACGGCTACGAGTTGCGCAAGCGACTAACCGGGTTGTTGGGTGCGTTTCGCGCATTTTCCTATGGCTCCCTATACCCCGCCTTGCGCCGCATGCAGGCCGACGGCCTCATCGTCGAGGACGCTGCCCCGGCAGGCGCCGTGAAGGTCCGTCGCGCGCGCCGCGTCTACCAACTCACGGAGGCGGGCCAGAAGCGCTTCGCCGAGTTGGTGGCCGACACGGGACCGCAGAACTACACCGACGACGGATTCGGCGTGCACCTCGCGTTCTTCAACCGGACTCCCGCCGAGGCAAGGATGCGGATCCTCGAGGGACGCCGCCGCCAGGTGGAGGAACGACGCGAGGGTCTGCGCGACGCCATCGCGCGCGCGAGCAGTTCGCTCGACCGCTACACCAAACAGCTACACCAGCTCGGGCTGGAATCGAGCGAACGTGAAGTCAAGTGGCTCAACGATCTAATCCAGGCAGAACGCGTGGCCTTTGGCCGCATCGAAAAGAACCCAGAGCAACAGCCCTAGTCAAACCAGCACTGAATCCCAGTAGGAGAAGGAGACCGTCCCATGTCCGAACGCCCGTCGAATGAAGTCCGGGTCGCCATCGTCGGCGTCGGCAACTGCGCGTCCTCGCTCGTCCAGGGTGTGCAGTACTACCAAGACGCCGACGAGAACAACACCGTTCCCGGCCTGATGCACGTGAAGCTGGGCCAGTACCACGTCCGCGACGTGAAGTTCGTCGCCGCGTTCGACGTCGACGCCAAGAAGGTCGGGTTCGACCTGTCCGAGGCGATCTTCGCGTCCGAGAACAACACCATCAAGATCGCCGACGTGCCGCCCACCAACGTCACGGTGCAGCGCGGCCCGACGCTGGATGGCATCGGCAAGTACTACGCCGAGACCATCGAGATCTCCGACACCAAGGCCGTCGACGTCGTTCAGGCGCTCAAGGACGCGAAGGTCGACGTCATGGTGTCCTACCTACCGGTCGGCTCCGACGAGGCGGACAAGTTCTACGCGCAGTGCGCGATCGACGCAAAGGTCGCGTTCGTCAATGCGCTGCCGGTCTTCATCGCGTCTGATCCCGAGTGGGCCAAGAAGTTCACCGATGCCGGCGTGCCGATCGTCGGCGACGACATCAAGAGCCAGGTCGGCGCCACCATCACCCACCGCGTGATGGCGAAGCTGTTCGAGGATCGCGGCGTCACGCTCGACCGGACCTATCAGCTGAACGTCGGCGGCAACATGGACTTCAAGAACATGCTCGAGCGCGAGCGCCTCGAGTCCAAGAAGGTCTCCAAGACCCAGGCCGTTACGTCGAACCTGACCGGCTCGCTCGCCGGAAAGATCGACGACAAGAACGTCCACATCGGGCCGTCGGACCACGTCGCGTGGCTCGACGACCGCAAGTGGGCGTACGTCCGCCTGGAGGGCCGCGCCTTCGGCGACGTGCCGCTGAACCTTGAGTACAAGCTCGAGGTATGGGACTCGCCGAACTCCGCGGGCATCATCATCGACGCGGTCCGCGCAGCCAAGATCGCATTGGATCGCGGCCTCGGCGGCCCCATCATCCCGGCCTCGGCCTATCTGATGAAGAGCCCGCCCAAGCAGCTGGCCGACGACGTCGCCCGCGCTCAGCTAGAGGAATTCATCGAGGGCTAAGCCCTTTCTCACGCCGCACCCCGATAGTGAATCTGGCGACGCGACACGCGAGTGTTGCGTCGCCAAATTCACTTTCGCAAAGGCTGAGCCCACGTTTTGGTTCACGACCCGCCACGCGTTCGACCCGTGTGTTCGACCTGAGTAGCAACGTTTTCCTAGAAGCCGTAGCCAAGCTCTGCGGGAACGGTGCTGACGAACGCCGCGTCCAGCCGTCGCAGCAATCCAGAATCGTTGCAGCGCAGGCGATGTGCGGTGGCAAACGACGAAGCGCGGTGCACCCCGAGGTACAGGCTGCCAAGCACCGACAGGCTCAGTTCGACGTCGGGTTCCGCATCGGTCGGAGTACAGCGCGCCCGACCGTCACTGATCTCCAGCGAGAACCGCCCACCACCGCCGAGCACGCCATCCGAAACGTCCAGCACGGCAGAGAGATCCGCTTCGTAGGTCCGGGCCTCCAGCACGGCGGCGATGTCGCGGATCCTCAGCCATAGCCCGTCCTCGCTGCCGGTCTGCCGAACGACACGGGGGTTGGTCAACAGGTAGGGCAACGGCTCGGCATGATGGGTGGCGACGTCGACGGTGCTCACAAGTCCATGCCGAGTAGCACCCTCCACAGCGCGGCGTGGGCATTGGACGTCACGGCGGCGAACTTGGTGATCTGCACCGACTTTCGCTCGCCGCCGTGCACGCGGTACATGGCGAAGCCGTCGGCGTGCAGCAGCGCCAAGAACGCGGTGCCACCGCCGCGCAACTCCGCCCTGTCTGCCATCACCTCGTCCCACAACTCACTCGGCGTGTGCAGACCACCTGGCGTACGAAGCCGCCAACGCTCGTAGACGTCCTCGAACTCGCGCCGATGATCTTGCGGTCGCACCAGTCGGACGCCGCCGGGATCGGGCGCGTCGGCGTGGAATTTGGCGGCTCGGCGATCGACGCTGAGGGACTGCTGGATGGTCGCGGGGCCGTAGCCGAACCTCGCGTATATCCCGTCCTCGCTGGCCTCCAACCCGGCGATGGGATACGACGCTTCACCCATCCGGCGATGCAACTCGACGAACATCGCGGTGAGAACACCCCGACGGCGGTGCGTGGGCGCGACGACGACCCACGACACCCCGGCCATCGGCAGCACCGCTCCGCCGGGAACCGTCAGACGCAGGTCGAGGAACAACGCCATCCCGACGATGTCGGGGCCGTCGCAGGCGACCACCGCGCCGCCCTCTGGCACCATCGTCCGCCACATCGCGGTCGTCTCCTGAGGGCGAAACCCTCCGAACCCCGCCGCGGCCAGCGTCGTGATGGCAGGCCAGTCGCGATCCTCAACGCTGCGAATCGTCAACCCGTTCAGTGCGCTCACGGATTCGACGGTGGCACACCCAACCGGCGATCGCATTCCAATTTCAGGTGGCCGTCGCCGTCGGCGCCGCCTCGACGTATAAAGAGTGCATGGTCAACGACGACGAGCTGGTCGGCCTCGACGAATTCGGCTTGCTTGAAGAGAATGCCGAGCAAATCGGGGCGACGGGCCTACTGCCAACGGTCGCGCGCATCGAGTCTGGTCCCATCAGCGCCATCAAATGGGGTGACGAGCCACCGCAGGTCGTCTTCCTACACGGCGGCGGCCAGAACGCGCACACCTGGGACACCGTGATCCTCGGGCTCGGCCTCCCCGCGCTCGCCGTCGACCTGCCTGGGCACGGTCGCTCAGCCTGGCGCGAAGACGGCGATTACGGACCGAAGCTCAACGCCGAGACCCTTCGGCCGATCCTTCGCGAGTGGGCGCCGAGCGCGCGACTGGTCGTCGGCATGTCACTGGGTGGGCTGACCGCGTTGCGCATCGCTGCGACCGAACCCGCGCTCGTCCCCGAGTTGGTGCTCGTCGACGTCACCCCGTCGGCACCCGAACGCCACACCGAGATGACGAAGGCTCAGATGGGCACGGTCGCGCTCGTGCAGGGGGATCGTAGCTTCCCATCCTTCGAGGCCATGCTCGAAGTCACCGTTGCGGCATCACCGAACCGTGATCGGAAGTCCTTGCGCCGCGGCGTATTCCACAACTCCAAGCGCCTCGACGACGGCACCTGGACCTGGCGGTACGACTCCTTCCGCAAGGGCGCCGATGCCAAGGAGACCGATCAGCTGCCCGAGTCCTTCACGGGCCTGTGGGACGACGTCCCGTCGATCACCATGCCAACGACCCTGGTTCGCGGTGCCAACTCGTTCTTCGTCAACGACGAGGATGCCGACGAATTCGCCAAGCGAGCGCCGGGATTCCAACGGACCCACGTCGTGGAGAACTCGGGCCATTCGGTACAGGGCGACCAGCCTCGGGCGCTGGTCGACATCCTAGAGACAATCGCCGGAAAGTCCGCCTAACGTGGAGTCATGCCCTTCCCCCTCCGCATAGGCGTCCAACTCCAGCCGCAACACTCCCCCAACTACGGTCATCTGCGCGATGCCGTACGGCGCTGCGAGGACATCGGCGTCGACGTCGCGTTCAACTGGGACCACTTCTATCCGCTCTACGGCGATCCGGACGGCGCGCACTACGAGTGTTGGACGATGCTCGGCGCGTGGGCCGAACAGACCTCGCGCATCGAGATCGGCGCACTGGTCACGTGCAACTCGTATCGCAACCCGGAACTGTTGGCCGACATGGCAAGAACCGTCGACAACATCTCCGACGGCAGGCTGATCCTCGGGATCGGCTCCGGCTGGAAGCAGAAGGACTACGACGAGTACGGCTACGAGTTCGGCACCGTGGGCAGCAGGCTCAACGACCTGGCCGACGCGATGCCGCGGATCGTGTCGCGGCTGGCCAAGCTGAATCCTGCTCCGCTACGCGACATCCCGATCCTGATCGGTGGGCAGGGCGAACAGAAGACGCTCAAACTGGTGGCCCAGTATGCCCACATGTGGCACGGGTTCACCACGGTGGACACCTATCCCGGCAAGGCCGAGGTGCTCGACGGGCACTGCGCGACGTTCGGTCGCGACCCCGCCACCATCGAGCGTTCGGCAGGCGTGGAGAACACCAGCGGCGTCGCACGCGGCGAAGGCCTCGACGCGATGCTGGCCAACGCCGAAGCGCTACGGAGCCTTGGGGTTTCGCTGCTCACAGTCGGGGTCAACGGTCCCGACTACGACCTCACCGCTGCCGAGGCACTCTGCCGGTGGCGCGACGACAGGGCCAAGGGCTAGGTCACCACATCAGGCCGCGGATCAAGGCGACCTGCGGAATGTCCTCCACCGAGATCAGTCCGCTTGGCGCGCGGCACACCCAGTCGATCGCGTTGACCACGCGGGCAGCCGTGGCCATGCAGCCTGCGTCCGTCGAATCGAGGACCGGATGGGAGACATGGGTGTTGACCTCGACGCGCGGGTCGCCATCCACGACGACGCGGTGCACACCGGTCTGGTTGTCGGGCGGGAACTCCCAGTCAGGAGCGGCCGCAGAGGTGAGCCGATTGACGTGTTCCATCGTGATCACGGGAACGCCGTCGCGCACGCCCTCGACCGCGAATCTCGCGGCCGCCATCTGTCCTGGTTCGACCGTGACCATCTTGCACTCGATGCGCTTCGGCGTGTACCAGGGCTCGGCGCGCTGTCGCACCTCGTCGAGTTCGATGCCGAGTTGGTCGGCCAGGTTGCGCACCGGTCCACCCCACATCGACGCGATCACGCCCGGCAGGAACAGCATCGGAGAATCGTCGTCGGGTGTCGAGCCGAAGCCCATCGACTTCCCGGTGAACTCGTAGTCGTCGTAGTTGCCGTAGTCGAAGATCTCCTGTACGTAGATCGAGCGGGCGCGGGTGACCAGGCCAAGCGCGGCGTGTACCTCCGTGTCGCCCGAGTAACCCGGGTCGATGCCATTGACGTACAAGGACGAATTGCCCTCGGTACAAGCCCTTTCCAAGGGGGTCCGCAACCAATCGTCGGCATGGCGCGGCGCGACCAGCCACACCATCGAGGTCGCTACGACGTTGATGCCTGCGGCGAGGAACCGTGCCATCTGTTCGATGGCATCCATCGGTCGGGTCTCACCCAACGCGGTGTAGACGACGCAATCGGGCCGAAGCGCGATGAGCGCGTCGAGGTCGTCGGTGGCGATGACCCCGGTCGGCTCGGTCGAGCCGCAGAGTTCCGCGGCGTCGCGGCCAACCTTGTCCTTGCTTGCCGCATGCACCCCCACCAATTCGAGGTCCGGCCGTCCGATGATCGCCGTCAGCGAATGTCGTCCGACATTTCCCGTGGAGAACTGGACTACTCTGCGCACGATGAGTCTCCGTCGGTGGTGATTTCACTGAGTCAAGTCAGCAATAGCGTTCCGACGGCAGTATGGCATCGTATTGACTCCGAAGTGAAGCTAATGTTCGAGGAGCGCTCGCCGGTGATTGGGTGAGTTGAGTCAGCAGCCAGATGGGAACGTTGAGGATGGCTTGAGAATGGCGCGGTCGGACGGAGTGTCGGTACGTGAGGCCAAGCGCCTGCAGACTCGTGAGCGGTTGCTCGGCGCCGCCATCGCGGAGTTCAAGCGTGCGGGCATGGCCGAGGCCGACGTCGGTGCCATCGTCGCGGCCGCGGGAGTTGCCCACGGCACCTTCTTCTTTCACTTCCCGACGAAGGAACACGTGCTGCTGGAGATGGAGCACCGCGAGGAGGAGCGCCTCGCGGGTCAGTTCAGTCGCTACGTCAACACCCCGCACGATCTCGCTGGCGCGTTTCGCGAAGCGGTGCGATTGGTTCTTGCGCTGGAACGGCGACTCGGCGACGTCCTGTTCAAGAACCTGCTCGCGCTGCACTTTTCGCAGACCCGTCCACCCGCCGAAGGTACCGAGGACCATGCCCTGATCGTGCTCGTGGCGCGCGAGATCGAGTTGGCCCAAGAACGCGGCGAGGTCGCCGAAACGGTCACACCGACAAACAGCGCGATCTTCTTCCTCTTGGGGCTGTACGCGCTGCTGATCTCGACCGATACCTGGGAGACGCGGGACGCGCTGATCGCCGACTACGTCGCGCGCACGCTGGACAGCGTTCGGGCGGGCTGACTCAGCCAGCGGGCAGGATCTGCAGCGGCAGGGTGGGCAGGACGAGCGTCGCCGAGGGCCAGCGCACCTCCGGCCGGTGGCCGGGGGCGAGTTCGAAATCCGGCACGAGGCGCAGCCACTCGGTGATGACGAGGTTCAGTTCCATGCGCGCGAGATGTGAACCGAGGCAGCGGTGTGCACCGCCACCGAAGCCCCAGTGCCGGTGGAGCTTTCCATCGATCACGGGATTTTCGTTCCGAGCGGTCACCGGATCAGCCCTCGCGGCTGGACGAGTCCCAGGTCGAGATTGGTAACCCAGCCGGGTTGGGCATCGCATACGGCGGGAACGGCATTCAGCGCCGTCATCGCCGTCCAGTCGTAGCCGGGGTGTGCGGCGGCGGCACCCTCGGACGGCTCGACGCTCTGCATCGTCAGCTCGGTCGAAGGGTCGCCTTCGATCACAGTCCGATACCGCGTCTTGCCGAAATCCCAACCAGGATCCAGATCATCTGCGGCCCCCGTCCAGTACTGAGCGTGAAACACGATGCGCGGCTTGCCATCCACCATTGCCGTCCACTCGTGGTGCTGCGCTGCGACGGTCCCGCACGCGATCGCACCGAGTTCGTGCGGAATGTCGCGGGTCGCGACCGCCGCCTCCAACGACACCGCGATGCCCTCGATGGTGACGCCCAACCCGTCGGCGATCATGTGCATCGACTGCGCGAAGAACGGAACGCCCATGCCAAGGAGTGTGGGTTCGGAGAGGAAGGCGTCCTTGTCCTTTCCGAAGCCCATCCCTTCGACGTGGTCGAGTGGCGCGTCGGTCAGCACGTTCACGACTTCGTACACGTGAATCTTGTCGACTCTGTTCATTGCGCGGGCCAACGTCAGAGGCAGCACGTCGCCGGCATATCCGGGGTGTATGCCGCCGGAATAGAAGCTGGTACCACCCACCCCGCAGGCCGCTTCGATCTTGGCGCCGTGATCTCCGAAATCTGCAGTTGGATAGAAGTATCCGCCGGTGGCAACGACGTTCTTGCCCGACTTCAAGATGCGACAGATGACGTCCACCTCGGCGTACATCGGCGTGTAGAACACGCAGTCGGCATCGAGGTCGATGATCGCCTCGACGTCGTCGGTCGCGGTCACACCCACGGGCTCGACACCGGCGATGTCGCCCGCATCCTTACCGACCTTCTCTGGGCTCTTCACCAGCAGCCCGACGAGTCGGTAGGTGGGGTTGGCGATGACGTGCCGCAAACCGATGGAGCCGACGTGGCCGGTGACCCATTGGATGACGCGATAGGTCTTCTCAGACACTGAGGACTCCTCGGGGTAGCCGCATGGGCAGGGTGTACGTCATCCACGTGCTCCTTGCGCCACCCGCGACGACCGTCGACCAGGGGTGAAGACGACGGGTAGCGCGCGGTAGCCACGGGTGACGGAGTTGCCGTGGAACACCGCTTCGTTCAGGGGCGACGGCGCGTAGACGGGAAGCCGGACAAGGACCTGCTGCACGCCCACGCTGAACTCCAGACGAGCGCATGCCGTGGAGGTACTTGAAGAACACGATGCCAGGTTGGCGCCACGCAACCTGCGCCAAGTCGCCACTCCCGGATTCGATGAATTCGTCGTAGCCGACCGCGACCCAAGCACCTCCAGGCGTTGCGCTGAGAAACGGCGCATCCGTGTGAGCGAAGGGAGCGTTGAAGTCTGGATGCCGTAGGTCCCACTTGACGGCATGTGCCTCGGTGTCCTTGGCTGAATCCGTCACGGGTGGGGGCCGGCGTGCTGTTCGGCTGCCTTGCGCGCCTCGCGCTCGTCGTGAATGCGCACCAGCTCGCGGAAACCAAGGCGGTGGTACTTCGGGATCGGCTGGATGCCCCATTGGTCTTGGGCCGTGTCCTTGCCCTCGGCGCCCTCCGGCGGCCCGAACGCCGGGTACGGGTACTTGCACTCCAGGGTGTCGTCTGAGTACCGCACCTTCAGCAGCTCACTGCAGATCTGGGTGAGGCTGAGCGTGGGGTAGCCGTAGTAGATCGCCATGAACGGCAACGTGAATGCGCCTTCGATGACCAGCGCGACGAGGCACACCAGCACGGCGCGCTTGATCCACTTGTGCATGTTGGCGTAGTAGGGCGTGGTACCCGGGGGTAGGTTCTCGTCCGGTTTGAGTTCCTCGGTTGACGGCGCAGTGGTCACGGTGTTGCTCCTTCGGCTGGCTGAAACATGTTCAGTCGGAAAAGATTTCGCGGTTCACCGTGTGCAGGTACGGGATCGCGAGGAATGGGGTGATGTAGAAGATGTCGTAGAGCCACCAGCCGATGACCGGGAAGATGACTCCCGCATAGCGGACGTCGGCGTACATCGTCATGTTGAAGATGTAGAGGATCCAGATGAGCACGCCCATCCAGCAGGTGACCACCATCCATTGGTGGCCCCACCGCTTCATCTGCAGGAACCCGATCGCCGCGGCGCATCGCATCGCGAAGACCGTGACGATCATTCCTAAGACCATCGACTTCTCGCCAGGCCCTGCAGCGCCGCCGATCCACAGCTCGTTGTAATGCCAGAAGTAGCCCGCATCGAACATGTGGCCCCACCCGACCATCAGCACGCGGTTGATCAAGGTGTGGTTGGCGACCAGGTCCAGCGCCCAGCCGAGGCTGTTGAGCATGCCGTCGATCAGGACGAGGTATCCGATGAGCGTGACGATCATCGGCCGGACCGAGAGTCCCGCCCGCAAGGCTTGGCGTTGCAGCCACACCCCGCGCATGAAGATCGGAAAGCCGACCAGCCCCGGCGCCCACATGCCCATCAGCGCCGCGCCCGCGATCATCCACTTGTCTGCCCTGCGCTGCGCAGCACGGGACTCGTCGTGGTGATCCTCGAAATTCGTTGTCTCGGCGCCGGTTTCGCTCGAGCTTCGCCGCCCCAGGAGCGGCAGGTTCACAAGTTCCACCAACCTCGCGCGAACGACATGTAGAGCTGGATCAGAAACATCGTCAGCAGGTAGCCGTAGATGACGATCTGGAACACGATCAGCGCTCGCTTGCGCTTCTTCTCCTTTAGATCGACCATGCGTCGAACTCCTTCCTAGTGCGATCGTCCGTTCACGGGGTCGGCGGCGAGCAGGCTCGCCGCCGCGACTTCACGTAGGCCGTCGGTGATGGCCCCGTCGGTGCTCAGCGGTGCAAGGATGCACGCGTCGGCCGCTTCCAGTTCGGTTGCGCCTGCGGCGATCAGCTGTGCAGCGGTGACGAGCACGCGGGTGGACGGCGGCTCGAAGTGAAACGCATCGTCGGCCGTACGGATCGCGATGGCGCACCGCACGAGCCTCTGCGCCGCGGCCATCGCGATGCCTGCCTCGGCGACGACCACCTCGGCTTCGCGTTCGGGCGGCAGGTAGCTCATCGGGAGCGTCGCAAACCGTTGCCGGAAGGACGGTTTGAGCTCCTTGAGCGAGCTTCGGTAGGCCGGGTTGTAGGAGCACACGAGCATGAACTCGGAAGGTGCTTGGACGACCTCACTGGCTCGGTCGAGATAGAGCGCGCGCCGGTGATCGGTCAACGAGTGCAGCACGGCCAGCGAGTCGTGCCGGGCCTCGACCACCTCGTCGAGGTAGCAGATGGCGCCTGCCTTGACCGCTCGCGTCAGTGGCCCGTCGGTCCACACGACGTCACCGCCGGTCACCATGAACCTGCCGACCAGATCAGAGCTCGTCAGATCGTCATGGCAGCTGATCGTGACGACGGGCCGCCCAAGGAGAGCCCCCATGTGTTCGACGAGGCGGGTCTTGCCGCATCCCGTTGGGCCAGTGAGCATCACCGGGATCATGCGCTCGTAGGCCTGCTCGAAGAGCTTGACCTCGTTGCCGTTCGCAAAGTACGTGTCGCTCATGCCGCAACCAGCTCTCGATGGACGTGCGCCAGCACGCGAGGAAGATCCTCGATGCGTCGGATCCGTTGGGAGCGCCGCGGTCCGAACACCTCCGGAAGCGGATCGACCCTGACGGGACCGACACCGACGTAGTAGACCGAGACCCCCGCGTCGTTGGCCTCCTCCACCGCATGAGCCGTGTCGGCCCATGCGTACCGGCCCTCATAGCCCTCGTCCGAGATGAGACCGTCGCCGATCACGATGAGCAACCGTCGCTCGGACGGTTGGGTCAACAGGCGAGAGGTCAGGTGCCGCAGGGGCGCACCGAGCCTGGTGTAGCCGGCGGTGACGAGTCCGAGGCCGCTCGGGGGGACGAACCGCCTGTCGTGAAAGTCCTTCAGGCACTGCACTTCGACGCGATGACGGGTGTTGCCGCTGAACACGAAGATGCCGTGTCGCTCGCGGGCGCGGGTCATGGCTCGCGACAGCGCGTCGGCGCACTCGAGTTCCAGCTTGAAGACGCGACCCCCGTGCACGCCCAACGACGAGCTGCCGTCGAGAAGGAGCGCCGTGCTGACGTCCCGGCCACTCGGCAGCAGCTCTCTGAACACGCGGGGTTCGGCAGCCTCACCCGTGCGCAGGTCGATGTAGTGGCTGACGTAGCGGTCGACGTCGAGATCGGAGCCGTCCTCCTGCCCGTTCGTCATCGCACGGTGAGTGTCTTCCTCGAACCACTTGCGAAGATCGGCCGACGCGGTCTTCGACGCACCGACCTGAGCGTCGCGCGCACGCTCGAGAACGGCGACGTGGTCGGGCATGAAGCTCTTCGTCCACTGGTTCCATTCCGGATACGGGATGCCTGGCCGATGCTCCGGCGTCACGTCGATGTCGTTGTCCTCTGGCCGACTCGGAGGCGGCAGGTTGGGGTTGCGGACTCCGCCGTCGCCGCCGACGGGCACCGAGTAGGGACGTGGCATGCGCTTTTGCGTTGAGGTCCAAGGCATCCTGCCGAAGCTGCGGCGCAGCTTGTCGACCAGCCCGGTCGGCGTCGTGTACGCGGCGGGCAGCCGACCGATCAGCGGGTGCACGTCGAGCGGTTCGTCGTCGCGCGCCATCTCGATCGCGCGTTGGCACATGGCGGCACCGTCGAGTTCGGCGTCGAGAACGTCCAGTCCAGGCAGCACCCGTTCGAACTCCGGAAGAAGCCCCGGCCAGCGCGACGCCACCCAGCCAAGTGCAACGGAAGCCTCGATCAGCGTGACGGCACGCAGCTCACGCGCCGAGAGTTCGTTGAGCCGGTATTCTGCGAGCTTGTCCTTGGACGGCGAACACTGAAGTGCCACACCACATGTCAGCGTCCTGCGCGTCCACTCGGGAGCCATCGAGGGATGGGGGACGTGCACGAACGTGCGCGAGGGGTTGAGGCTGAAGCCACGGCTGGTCCCCGTCACCAGACGGACGCCTTCTCGTCGCTCGTCGCTCAGTGCGACGGCCGTGACCGAGCAGCTACGCTCCATCTCCATTGCGGAGACGTCGGTGAGGTCAGACATGACGAACAACGCTCAGAACGTCCCGATGTTGGAGAACATCCAGTACCAGAACCAGATGATCAGTCCCGTTCCGCCCCAAGCCGCGACGTATCGCAGGATTTCCCAAACGTAGTCCATTGCCCGATCTCCCATTCATCTCTGTCGTCGGCTCTTGATCAACGGCTCTTCCCGCAAGCGATTCATCGCACCTCCAGCCCGCGAAGGGCCGAGGCGATCAACTTGCTGAGCGTGGTGGTACGGGATTCGACGTCATCGGTGGTGGTGAGCACGCCGTAGACGCCGAGGAGGAAGAAGATCGCGCTGTAGAACGCGTCGACCTCCTGATGTACTGCGCCGTCGCCTCGCGCGCGTTCGATCTCGCGAACCAGTAGGACGATCACCGGATGGTCGGTCCAGTCGTCCTTCTCGGGCCGTGACGGCGAGAAGTGCAGTGCGAGAAACTCTTTGAAGAGCAGCGTGCCGAGCCGTCGTTCCAGACCCGTCACCAGTGCCACCGCTTCGGCCAGCGCCCCTGCGAGATCGTGGGGACGATCGAGGAACCGCTCCAGCTCGGTCGCGATCCGCGCCTCCTCACGGCGCTCCAGCTCGAGCAGCACGTGCTCCTTGGTCGGGAAGTGAAAGTAGAAGGTGCCGTGCGCAACGCCCGCTGCAGCGACGATCTCGTTCACCTCGGCTCCTGCCATGCCCAATCGCGTGAACTCGGCGACCGCGGCGCCAAGGATGCGCTCCCGAGTCTGGAGCCGCCGGGCCTCACGCGTCTTCATCAGTCGGAGAAGATCTCGCGGTTGACCGTATGGAGATACGGGATGGCGAGGAATGGAGTGATGTAGAAGATGTCGTAGAGCCACCAGCCGACCACGGGCAGGACCACACCGGCGAACCGAACGTCGGCGAACATCGTCATGTTGAAGATGTAGAGAGTCCAGATGACGACACCCATCCAGCAGGTCACGATCATCCACTGCTGGCCCCACCGCTTCATCTGCAGGAAGCCGATCCCCGCTGCGATGCGCATGGTGAAGACGGTCAGGATCATGCCGACTTCCATGGCCTTCTCGCCCGGCCCTGCAGCACCGCCGACCCAGAGTTCGTTGTAGTGCCAGAAGTAGCCGGCATCGAACATGTTGCCCCAGCCGTTCAACAGGACCCTTGCCAGGATCGTGTGGTTCGCGACGAGGTCGAGCGCCCATCCGACGGTGTTGATCGCGGCATCGATGATGACCAGGTAGCCGATCAACGTGACGATCATCGGCCGCACCGAAAGCCCGTCGCGCTGCGCGCGCCGCAGCAACCAGACTCCGCGCAAGAACAGGGGCAGTCCGAAGATGCCGAGGGCGGCCGTGCCGATCAGCAACGAGCCCGAGATCAACCACTTGTCGGCCTGACTCTGCGCCAGGCGCGACTTCTCCATGTGCTCGTCGATGGTGAGCTTCTGCTCTGAAAGCGTCATGGTCGGTTACAGCTCCGGAAGGACCAGCGGCGAGTTGTGGGTTTGGATGCCACCGTCGACGTGGAAGACCGCGCTGGTGGCGTAGCAATCCTTCGTCGAGAGGTAGAGCGCGAGCCGCCCGAGGTCGGCAACGTCGCCGAAGCGGTGCAGTGGCGTCAGTTCCCTCATCTTGTCGCCCGCCTCCGGCATCATGTCCAGGGCGATCTGCAGTCCGTCGGTCATGAACGAACCCAGCGCGATGGCGTTGACGCGAATCTTCGGTGCCAGCTCCTGCGCCATGGCCCTCGTCAGCGCTTCCAGCCCGCCCTTGGCCACGCAGTAGGCGCCGAGTGCGGGAATCCCGAGATGTCCTGAGCCAGAGGAGATGTTGACGATGCTCCCTTGCCCAACGGCGAGCATGTGCGGAACCGACAGCTGGCTCATGATGAAGGCGGACGTCACGCACCAGTCGAAGGTGTTGCGGAAGTCTTCGTCGGTGATCTGAAGGAATGGCGCATACGTGGATCCGCCGACGTTGTTGATCAGGATGTCGATGCGGCCAAACTGGTCGATGGTCTGCGCAACCACCCGCTCGCCATCGGTGCGTTCGACCGCATCGGCCTGGATGCCCACCGCCTTGCCACCTGCCGCCTCGATCTCCTTGACCGTTTGCTCCAGCTGTTCGGTGGTTCGAGCGGTCCCGACGACGGTGGCGCCCGCCTCGGCCAGCACCTTCGCGATGCCGGCGCCCACTCCCCTGCCTGCGCCGGTGACGATGGCGACTTGACCTTCCAGATTGAACTGCTCCAAGGCCATTCCAGTCCTCCTGACGAGCCCTCGGTGGCGCGGACCCCGACGCAAGTTCTAGTCCAGATTGATGACTCGTGTCAATGACGTGACTCAGCTAAAAATCGGCATAACTGCGCTTATCTGCCTTGATGCCAGTTCGGTGCATGCTTGACTGAGTCATGTCAGTATTGACGTCGTAGGCGCCTTCGCGGTCCTTCATGCGATAACGACCGTCTCGTTTCGCCGGATCGCCACGCCGGATGTCGAGAGTCGTCCGCAAGCGTTCACGGCATGAGAAAATGTGCGCGCCATGCCCAAGAAGTACGGGATCAAAGAGAAGGATCAGGTCGTATCTCACGTCGTCAACCTGGTCCTCACCGGCAAGCTGCGCTCGGGAGATCGGTTGGACCGCAATGAGATCGCCGAGCAGCTCGGGCTGAGTCGCGTCCCGATTCAAGAGGCCGTCGTTCAGCTGGAGCACGACGGCGTGTTGTCCACGCGCTATCACCGGGGCGCGTTCATCGAGCGCTTCGACGCTGACTCCGTGTTAGAGAATCACGAGCTCTACGGCGTGCTCAACGGGATGGCCTCCGCGCGCGCCGCGGCAAATCCGAGCCCACGATTACTGCACCGGCTCGAGCAGCTCGACGACAAACTGCGTTCGGCCAACGGGCCGCGCAAGTTTCACCAAACAGCCTGGGCCTACCGCAAGACGATCAACGACGAATACGCGGGTCCGCGGCTGCAGGCCGCGATCAGGGCTGCGCGGTTGTTGGTCCCCACCTCGTTCTGGTCGACGGGCCTCGACGGTCAGGCCGAACTGCTGCCGTCCTACACCGCGGAGACGGCGGCCATTCACGCCAACGACTCGGACGCCGCGCGCGATGCGTGCATCGGAAGAGCCGAGGTTACGGGCAGGCTCATGCTCGCCGAACTGGTGCGACGCCGGGTCCTCGAGCCCACCTCGTTGCGTTCTGAGTGAACACAAAACGCTATCGGGCGTGCGCAAGCGGCTAGGTTGCCAGGATGGCCCGATCACCGAAGGCTTTGGTCATCACCCTGGTTGCGCTCATCGTGGCGAGCTTCGGGATGGCACCCACCGCGGCAGCCGATGGCGACCAATGCGCACCGCCAGGCACTCAGAGCGCGAGCGCGCTGCCGACGAACCTTGCCGCGGCGGCAAAGGGACCGGATGACGACGACTACACGACACTCAACGTTCAACCTCTCACCTCGGTCGACGTCGGCAAGCTCCGGCTCGGCACCCCTGGCGTTCTGACCGTCGGCACGCTCTCGGATGCCCCGCCGAGCATCTGCATCAACGCGAAGGGCCAGTTCACCGGCTTCGACAACGAACTGCTTCGCGCCATCGCGGACAAGCTCGGACTGAAGGTGAACTTCGTCGGCACCGACTTCTCCGGCTTGCTCGCGCAGGTGGCGTCGCGCCGCTTCGACGTCGGCTCGTCGTCGATCACCACAACCGACGCGCGAAGGGAGACCGTCGGCTTCACCAACGGCTACGACTTCGGCTACTTCTCGCTAGTGGTGCCGACCGGTTCGTCGATCACCGGCTTCGACAAACTCGCAGCCGGCCAACGAATCGGCGTCGTGCAGGGAACCGTGCAAGAGGAGTACGTGGTCAAGACGCTCGGGCTCGACCCCGTGAAGTTCCCCGACTACAACACCGTGTACGCCAACCTGAAGACCAGGCAGATCGACGCATGGGTCGCACCGTCGCAGCAGGCGCTCGGCACCGTGCAGAAGGGCGATCCCGTGCAGATCGTCGAAAACACCTTCAGCTTGGACAATTTCGTCGCCTACGCCGTGGCAAAGGAGAACAAGCCCCTGATGGACGCGCTGAACTCCGGGCTGGACGCGGTGATCGCCGACGGGACTTGGGCGCGGCTGTACTCCGACTGGGTGCCCCGCGCGTTGCCGCCCGGCTGGAAGCCAGGCTCGAAGGCCGCCCCCTTGCCGCAGCTGCCCGACTTCGCGGCGATCGCCGCCTCCCACGGGCCTGCGGACAACTCGGGATCTGCTCCTTCCTCGACGCTCGGCCAGCTCAAGAGCGCGTTCCTGAACTGGGACCTCTACAAGAAGGCGATCCCCGACCTCTTCAAGACCGGACTACCCAACACCCTGATCCTCACGGTCAGCGCTAGCGTCATCGGCCTGATCGTCGGCTTGGTTCTGGCCGTTGCGGGAATCTCGAGGTCCCGATGGCTGCGTTGGCCCGCACGCGTGTACACCGACGTCTTCCGTGGGCTGCCAGAGGTCGTGATCATCCTCGTCATCGGACTTGGCTTCGGACCGATCGTCGGACCATTGACCGGCAACAACCCGTATCCCCTCGGCATTGTCGCGCTCGGTCTCATGGCAGGCGCCTACATCGGCGAGATCTTCCGGTCAGGCATCCAGAGCGTGGAGTCGGGGCAGCTCGAAGCCGCGCGGGCGCTGGGCTTCAGCTACTCGTCTTCGATGCAGTTGATCGTTGTGCCACAAGGCATTCGGCGCGTCCTGCCCGCACTCGTCAACCAGTTCATCTCGCTGTTGAAGGCGTCGTCGCTCGTCTACTTCCTCGGCTTGATCGCCAGCCAACGCGAGCTGTTCCAAGTCGGCCGCGATCTCAACGCACAGACCGGCAGCCTGTCGCCCTTGGTGGCCGCTGGCTTGTTCTACCTATTGCTGACGATCCCGCTGACGCACCTGGTGAACTACATCGACGACCGCCTCCGCAAGGGTAGAGGCCTCGACTCCGGCGATCCGGCGAGCCCAGCCAATCCGGCCGTAACCCAGGAGATGGTGTGAGTACTCCAACAGCTGGCAGTAAAGCGACGACGGCGTTCGAGCCAGTCTCTCTGGCGGCCAACGACATTCACCTCGCATTCGGGACCACCCGAGTTCTCCGCGGCGTCGACGTCGACGTGCCCGCGGGCACCACGACGGCGATCATCGGACCGTCCGGATCGGGAAAGTCGACTCTGCTGCGCACGCTCAACCGGCTGTACGAGCCGGACAAGGGCGACATCCTGCTCGACGGTAGGTCCGTGCTTCGCGACGATCCCGACCAACTACGCCAACGCATCGGGATGGTGTTCCAGCAGTTCAACCTCTTCCCGCACCGCAGCGTCCTCGACAACATCACGCTGGCACCGCGCAAGCTCAAAAACCTTGGCGCAGAGGAGGCTCGGTCCCTTGGGCTCGCGCAGTTGGAGCGGGTCGGGTTGCGGCACAAGGCGGACGTCCGCCCCGCGACGCTGTCCGGCGGCCAGCAGCAGCGAGTGGCGATCGCGCGCGCACTGGCGATGGCTCCTCAGGTGATGTTCTTCGACGAGGCGACTTCGGCGCTGGATCCCGAGCTAGTCAAGGGCGTGCTGTCGCTGATGACCGATCTCGGCGAGGACGGCATGACGATCGTCGCCGTCACCCATGAGATGGGCTTCGCAAGGTCGGCGGCCGACGCCGTGGTGTTCATGGATCACGGCGCCGTGGTGGAGTCCGGACCACCGGAGCAGATATTCGACGGAGCGCAGACCGAACGGCTCCGTCAGTTTCTTTCGGACGTCCTCTAGGCCGCACGATTTGCGCGCACGTCGGCGGCATGAGGCCAATCACGAGGAAAACGCACTGACCTTCGATACTGACGGAGCACGAGAGGTTAGACTAGCGAATTATGGTCGAGACCGAACCGCAGGTCACTGAGCTGGCCGGAGAGCTGCAACAGGTGCTCTCCAAGCTCTTCTCCGTACTGCGCCGCGGTGACTCCACCCGTGGAACCGCGGGGGACCTCACCCTCGCTCAATTGTCGATCCTCCTGACACTGCTCGATCAGGGCCCCATCCGCATGACGGAGTTGGCGGCACACGAGCGCGTCCGAACTCCAACGACCACCGTGGCGATCCGTAGGCTGGAGAAGCTCGGGCTGGTGAAGCGGTCGCGGGATCCTTCGGATCTGCGCGCCGTCCTCGTCGACGTCACCCCGCGCGGACTCGTTCAACATCGGGAGGCGACGGCCACTCGGCGCGCCGCACTCGCAGCGCTGCTGAGCAAGCTGCGCGACGACGAACGTCAGACCCTGGCTGCGGCGCTCGCACCGCTTGCTCGACTGGCCGAGCAGGTCGAGACCGACTGATCAACCCAGCCAGTCGAGTACGGCTGCCGCCGTCCACGACTGCTGCATGCTACCCAGCGGCGCCCCGGTGAACGGCTCGTAGTACTCCGCGAACGTCCCGTCGCTGGCCTGTCGCAGACCCTCACGCTGCAGGATCGACGAGCGCTCCGCCCAGCCTCGTCGCGCGAAGCACCACGAGAACAGCCACGTCATCACCGGCCATACGGGGCCACGCCAATACTCGCGCGCCCTGAAGTCTCGCGACACGGGTGACGTCGAGGGAATCAGCGAGTACTTCATGTCCGGATGCCCGCAGAACCGTGGCCCCTCCAACAGCCGCAACAGCGTGCGCTCCTTGTCGTGGGGCAGCCCGCCGCATAGCAGCGGGGCGAACCCTGCGACCGTTTCGGTGGCTACCCAGCGCTCAGCCCTGACGTCGTAATCCCTTGCAACGCCGGTCCTTTCATCCGTGCTCTCGACGACACCCTTGCGGAATCGCTCAGCCCACGCGTAGAGGTCGCGTACGTCGGCATGCGGTCGTTTGTAATCCTCGCCGATCTCGGCGAGCACTGTGCACGCCACCGAGAGGATCGCCGAGACGAAGACATCCTCGACCTGAAAGCTCATCACCTTGGGCAACAGATCGTCGTCGTAGCGCGCCGACTTCATCTCCTCCAGCAGCCATAGGTACCGGTCGTATTCGGTGTCCGAAGGCCGCTGGGTGGCATCGGTGTTTATCTTGTTGTCCTCGCGCTGGTACTCCGGCACGTTGCCTGGCACGACGTTGGCGTAGGCGCTGTCCCACCGCGGCGAGTTGTCCATGCCGGACTCCCAGCCGTGGTACAGCGTTACCCGACCGCGCGCCTTGGGATCTCGCGCCCCGGCCAACCAGCGATGCCATCGCACTAGATCGTCCCAGCGGCGGTCGAGGAACGACTCGGCGACGTTGCGCGTCGAGCGGCCTCGGGTGCGGGCGTGATCGAGGATGCGTTGAACGGCGATCGCGTGCACGGGCGGTTGGGTGATGCCCGAGGTGTGCCGGGTACGCGGCGCGTTGGCGGCCAGGGCCGACGTCGCCCAGCGCGCGGGGCCTGGGAAGTAGCCGTCGACGCCGTTGGCGAACACGATGTGCGGGATCATTCCGTTGCGCCACTGTGCAGAAAGCAGGGTGTCGAGTTCGACGACGGCGCGCTCCACGCTCAGCGGGGCGAGGCCGATGGCCACGAACGCGGCGTCCCAGCTCCACATGTGCGGGTACAGAAGAGGCGCGGCGGTGGTCATCACGCCCAGGTCATTGCCACGCAGCAGGTAGGCGGCGCGGGCCGCGAGCTGTGTTGGCGCGAAACTCGGATCGGGTGGCATCCGTTCCATCATGCGACCTCCCGCCCGAAATCGCAGGTCGGTAGGGTCACATCCCATGCCGACCGCGATGATCACCGGGGCGGCGCGCGGGCTTGGCTCGGCCATCGCCGCCGCCTTGGCACCTACCCACACGCTGTTCCTTGCGGGCCGCCCTTCTCCCGAACTGGATGCGGTGGCCAACCGGTTCGGGGCGACGACGTGGCCCGTCGACCTTGCCGACCCCGATGCGATGGAGGCGGTCGTAGAGCCGATCGCCGACCTCGACGTCCTGATCCACAACGCGGGCGTGGCCTACCCTGGCCGGGTCGCGGAGTCCTCGGTCGACGAGTGGCGCGCGACCATGGCGGTCAACGTCGTAGGAGCCGTCGCGTTGACCTTGGCGCTGCTGCCCGCACTACGGAGTGCACGCGGCCAGGTGGTATTCATCAATTCCGGTGCAGGACACAATGTGTCGCCGGGCCTGGCATCCTACTCGGCCAGCAAGTTCGCGCTTCGGGCGTTCGCGGATTCATTGCGCATCGACGAACCCGGCCTTCGCGTGACGTCCGTTCATCCAGGCCGCATCGACACCGACATGCAGCGCGACCTAATCGCCTACGAGGAGCGTGAGTACGTCGCCTCGCAGTTTCTGTCACCAGAGACGGTCGCACGGGTCGTGGCACAGGTGGTGTCGACGCCCGCCGACGGGCACGTGCACGAAGTGGTCATCCGGCCACACTAGGGAGCGAGATGACGGAACACGTCGAAGTCCACGAGGCGTCCATCGCGGACCTCCGCCGCGCGTTGACCGAGGGTCGAGTATCCGCCGTCGGCTTGCTGGAGGCGTACCTCGCCCGCATCGCCGCCTACGACGGCGCATTGAATGCGATCGTGGTGGCGAACCCTGATGCACGCGCCGACGCCGAGGCCTCCGATGCGCGCAGGGCAGCGGGCACGACCCTCGGCCCGCTGGACGGCATCCCCTACACCGCGAAGGACAGTTACCTGGCCCGCGGACTGACCTGCGCGGCAGGCAGCCCGGCGTTCGCGGACCTGATCGCGCAGCGGGACTCCTTCGTCATCGAGCGATTGCGTGGCGGCGGCGCCGTCCTCATCGGGTTGACCAACATGCCGCCGATGGCCAACGGCGGCATGCAGCGTGGCGTCTACGGTCGGGCCGAAAGTCCTTACAACGCCGACTTTCTCACCGCGCCATTCGGTTCGGGTTCGTCGAATGGCTCTGGCTCGGCGACGGCGGCGTCGTTGTGCGCGTTCGGCATCGGCGAGGAGACCTGGTCGTCCGGTCGCGGGCCTGCCACCAACAACGCGCTGTGCGCCTACACGCCGTCGCGAGGAGTCATCTCCACCAGAGGCGGATGGCCGCTGGTGCCGACGATGGACGTCGTCGTACCGCAGACGCGTTCGATGGCAGATCTGCTCGAGGTACTCGACGTCGTCGTGGCCGACGATCCAGACACTCGCGGTGACTTCTGGCGTGCACAGCCGTGGATTCCGCTGCCATCGGCCTCGGGCGGGCGACCGGCGTCCTATCCGGCACTCGTCGACGACGCCACCCTGACCGGGCGGCGGTTCGGGGTGCCGCGAATGTACGTCAACGCCGACAAGGAAGCGGGTGTCGGAGCGACCGGCATCGGCGGACCGACCGGTCAGCGGATAGAGACGCGGGCGTCGGCGATCGAGCTGTTCGAGGCCCTCCGGCGCGATCTAAACGACGCGGGCGCCGACGTCGTCGACGTCGACTTCCCCGTGGTCAGCAACTACGAGGGCGACCGGGCAGGCGCACCGACGATCGCGACCCGTGGGTTCGTCTCGGCCGATTACCTGCGACGCGAGATCATCGACTTGTCGGCATGGTCGTGGGACGACTTCTTGGCTGCGAACGGTGATCCAGCCCTGAATCGCCTTGCCGACGTCGACGGTACGCGGATCTTCCCGCACCCCGAGGGCGCGCTAGGAGACCGCTACACCGGATTCGACGACGACATCGCGGAGTACCCCCGCGTCGTCCGCGAGCATCCCATCGGATCGTTCCTCGAAATTCCGTGCCTCGCTGCCGGATTGGATGGATTGGAGCGGACCAGGCAGGTCGACCTCGAGGAGTGGATGGCAAGGTTGGGCTTGGACGCAGTGATCTTTCCAGCCGTGGCCGACGTCGGGCCCGCCGACATGGACGTCAACCCCGCCTCGGCGGACCTTGGCTGGCGCAACGGTGTATGGGTTGCCAACGGCAACTTGGCGATTCGGCACCTCGGCATCCCGACCGTGACGGTGCCGATGGGAACGATGGCCGATATCGGCATGCCGATCGGACTGACGATCGCGGGCAAGGCCTACGACGACGTCGCGCTGCTGGGTTACGCCGCTGCGATCGAGGCGACGGGCTCACGGCGAACGCCGCCGCCGCGCACACCGCCGCTTCGCTAGGCAGGCCGTCGGCTGTCCAGGTAGGCCGGGACGAAGATCTCGAACGCGAGCGCACAAGCGAGGAACCAACCCGAAGGCGTACGGATCTCGAAGCTGTCCGCCGAGAACACGACCGGATTGCCCTTCGCCGCTTGATCCCTCGCATCTCGATACACCCAAACGGCGGCCGAAAGCACGCCTGCCATCAGGACGAGGACGAGGAACACCCCGGCGGAGGTGTCCGAAGGAAGTGCCAGCATTTGCGGTCATCTTGCCTCAAAACCGCGATTTCGGCGACCTCGGCTACAGGACGAGGTTGACCAGCCTGCCTGGCACGACGATGACCTTCCGCGGTACGGCCCCCGCGAGGAACGCTGCCACCTTCTCGTCGGCGAGGGCGGCGGCTTCGGCAGCGGCGGCATCGGCGGCGGCGGCGATCGTGATGCGACCTCGCACCTTGCCGTTGACCTGCACCGGATACTCGACCGTGTCATCGACCAGGTAGGCCGGATCGGCCTTCGGGAACGGCCCGTGCGCCAGCGACGTCTCGTGGCCAAGCCTGCGCCACAGCTCCTCGGCGATGTGTGGCGCGAGCGGCGCCAGCATGAGCACGAGGGGTTCGACTGCCTCGCGGGCCGTCACGCCTTCCTTCGTCAGATGGTTGGTGTACTCGATGAGCTTTGCCGCTGCCGTGTTGTCGCGTAGTGCCGCGTAGTCGTCGGCCACCCCTGCGATGGTGCGGTTCAGCAGCCGCAAGGTCTCCTCGGAGAGCTCACCGTGCTCGGCTACCCTCTCCTTTCCGGTCTCCTCGTCGACGACCGCACGCCATACCCGCTGCAGGAAGCGGTATGCGCCGACGACGTCCTTGACGGCCCACGGGCGCGACGCCTCCAGCGGACCCATCGACATCTCGTAGACCCGCAGCGTGTCTGCGCCGTACTCCTCGCAGATCTCGTCGGGCGACACCGAGTTCTTCAGGCTCTTGCCGATCTTGCCGAACTCCTGGTTGACCTCTATCTCGCCTTCTGGCCCCGTCCAGAAGAACTTGCCTTGGCGCTCAACGACTTCCGCGGCCGGCACGTAGCTGCCTCTGGCATCGGTGTAGGCGAACGCCTGGATGTAACCCTGGTTGACGAGCCGACGGTAGGGCTCGCGAGAAGTGACGTGGCCGAGGTCGTGAAGCACCTTGTGCCAGAACCTGCAGTACAGCAGGTGCAGCACCGCGTGCTCGACGCCGCCGACGTAGATGTCGACACCGCCCGGGTCGTTCTCGCCGTGTTCGGCGGGACGCGGACCCATCCAGTACGCCTCGTTCTCCTTGGCGCAGAACTCTTCCGAGTTCTGTGGATCTGCGTAGCGAAGCTCGTACCACGAGCTGCCCGCCCACTGCGGCATCACGTTGGTGTCGCGGGAGTAGGACTTGAGCCCGTCACCGAGGTCGAGTTCGACGTGCACCCACTCGGTGGCCTTACCCAGCGGAGGCGACGGCTCGCTGTCAGGGTCGTCGGGGTCGAACTGCACGGGCGCATAGTCCACCATGTCCGGAAGCTCTACCGGCAGAGCAGAATCCGGCAATGCGTGTGCGCGGCCCTCGGCGTCGTAGACGATCGGGAACGGCTCGCCCCAGTACCGCTGGCGGGCGAACAGCCAATCGCGCAGCTTGTACTCGATCCGTGCCTGGCCCCGCCCGTCGGCTTCCAGTACCTCGATCACCTTGGCCTTGGCGGCGGTGACGTCGAGGCCGTCGAGGTGACCGGAATTCACCAGCACCCCGTCACCCAGGTAGGCGGATTCTGAAACATCGCCGCCCGCAATCACTTCCACGATCGGTAGCCCGAATTCGGAGGCGAACTCCCAATCTCGCTGATCGTGGCCGGGCACCGCCATGATCGCCCCCGTGCCGTATCCAGCCAACACGTAATCGGCGATGAAGATCGGCACCGGCTTGCCGTCGACGGGGTTGGTTGCGAAGGTGCCGAGGAACACCCCCGTCTTCGTCTTGTTCTCCTGTCGCTCCAGATCGGTCTTCGCCGCGATGGCCTCGCGATAGGCGGCGACCGCCTTCGCGGGGGTCTCCGCGCCGTACGTCCACCGCGCATCGACGTCGTCCGGCCATTCCGCAGCCACCAGGTCGTCGACCATGTCGTGCTCGGGGGCAAGCACCAGATACGTCGCACCGAACAGCGTGTCGGGCCGCGTCGTGAACACCTCGATCTCCGCGTCCGGTGCGGCGAACAACACCGACGCGCCCATCGAACGCCCGATCCAGTTGCGCTGCATGGCCTTGACCTTGTCAGGCCAATCCAAGACTTCGAGGTCATCCAGCAGCCGGTCGGAGTAGGCCGTGATGCGCATCATCCACTGCCGCAATCGCTTCCGGAACACGGGAAAGTTGCCGCGATCGCTTCTGCCGTCCGACGTGACCTCTTCGTTGGCAAGCACCGTGCCTAGCCCTGGACACCAGTTGACGATCGAATCGGCCCGGTACACCAGCCGGAAGGAGTCGACTACGTCGGCGCGCTCCCCAGCGGTCATGTTCGACCAGTCCCTGCCATCATCGAGAGTGCGTGCACCCGAATCGAATTCGGCGATCAGCTCCGCGATGGGTCGCGCCTTCTGAGACGAGACGTCGAACCACGCGTTGTAGATCTGCAAGAAGATCCACTGCGTCCACTTGTAGAAGTCGGCGTCGGTAGTGGAGAAGCTACGACGGGCGTCGTGCCCCAGCCCCAACCTGCCGAGCTGACGGCGGAAGTTGACGATGTTCGCATCGGTTCGAGTCTTCGGATGTGTGCCCGTCTGGATTGCGTACTGCTCGGCAGGCAGGCCGAACGAGTCGAAGCCCAGGGCGTGCAGCACGTTGCGGCCCGTCATCCGGAAGTATCTCGCGTAGACGTCGGTGGCGATGTAGCCGAGCGGATGCCCCACGTGCAGTCCGTCTCCGGAGGGATACGGGAACATGTCCTGAACGAACATCTTGTCGTCCGGTACCGCCGAACCGTCGGTGGGTGCAAGCGTGCCCACCGGGTTGGGCACGTTGAACGTTCCGCGCCGAGCCCAGGTCTCCTGCCACTCCCGCTCGATGTCGCCCGCCAACGTAGCGGTATAGCGGTACTGCGGTGCGCCAGAAGCGTCGCTGCCGCCGGTAGCCATATCGCCTTCAGTCACGTGAACAGGGTAGTCAGCAAGGGCCACTGATCTCGAAACGGCCTGCGGCTACGGGTTGGTATCGGTTCCGTTGCAGACCGGTCTGTGCATGGTTGCAGCTCGATTCCGGACCTATTCCAGACCTATCGGCAAGGAGTCTGGCCTGGATACAGTCGGCGCCTGATCATTCAGGACCCGTCTGGGCCCGCGCGCAGTGAGCTCGTCGAAGGGACTACGTCAGATGTTCGAGAATGCCCGTCGCTGTGGCCTTCTGGCCGGCGCTGTCTCAAGCGCGATGGCAGGCGTCGTCGGCTTCGCCTGCACGACTGCCTCCGCCGAACCCACCTACCCACAGCCAGGCCTACCTGCCCCGTCTCCCATTGCGCAGCAGGCTGCAGCGCTCCCCCTGACCGGGCCGGTGCCCGCTGCCGCGCCCAGCGTCGCCGCGGCGACGTCGGTAACGCTCGTCGACTTCCTCAAGGACAAGCACGTCAAGCTGGAGCCACAGGTGAGCAGGGGCTTCACGGCGCTGAACATCGTGCTCCCGATGCCGACGGGCTGGAGTCAGGTCCCCGACCCCAACGTCCCCGACGCGTTCGCCGTCATCGCCGATCGCGTCGGCGGCGACGGGCTCTACACCTCCAATGCCGCGCTCGTCGTCTACAAGCTCGTCGGCGGCGAATTCGACCCGAGGGAAGCCATCAGCCACGGGTTGATCGACAGCCAGCAGCAGACCGCTTGGAAGACGACCGACGCGTCGCTCGCCGACTTCGGTGGCATGCCATCCGCGGCGATCGAGGGCACCTACCGGCAGAACAACATGACGCTGAACACCACGCGCAGGCACGTCCTCGCCACCTCCGGTGGGGACAAGTACCTGGTCTCCCTGTCGGTGACGACCAGCGCCGCGGTGGCCGTTGCCGCAGGTGACGCGACCGACGCCGTCGTTCGGGGATTCCGGGTCACCTCGCCGGATGCGCCGCCCCCACCGCCGGCACCCGCACCTGTCCCAGCGGCAGCGGCCGCGGCGCCCGCCGCGCTCCCCTCGTTGCCCATCACGCACCAGATGCTGGTGTTGCCCGGCTAGTATCCTTTCGCCCATGCTGATCGCCGCGGTGCTTTGCTCGTGCGCCGCCGCAGCGACGGCGGCCGCGGGACTCTGGTCACTGGCCCACCACTCTGACGATCCCGTCAGGCAAACCCTGCGAGCCGTGGCGCCGACACAGCTGGCCGCCTCGGCGATGCTGGCAGCGGGCGGCGTCGTCGCGTTGGTGGCGCCACGTCACGTCGGCATGCTGATCCTCGTCGTGTGCGTCGTTGGAGCGATCGGCACCGTGGCGGCTGGCTGTTACCAGGCCGCCAAGGCGGCAGCACGAAGCCAGTCGGCACCGAGCGGGTGTGCGGGTTCCTGCGCGTCGTGTGTACTGCCTTGCGGTAGCCCATGATTCGGATCCTGAAGAGCGGCGGGTTCGTCTTCGCGGTCATCGGCGTCATCGCGCTGGCGGCTCTCTTTCCCGTCGAGGGCACCTTCGGCGACGTTCTCACCGGCATCACCGCAGCCGCAATCTTCGTGCTCTTCGTCCTCTACGGCACTCGCCTGTCGCCGAGTGAGGCGTGGGAAGGGCTGCGCCACTGGCGTCTACACATCCTCGTCGTCGGGGCGACCTTCGTCGCGTTCCCACTACTCGCCTTCGCGGCGAGGCTGTTGGTGCCGTCCGTGCTGACGCCGGGTCTGTACACCGGCATCGCGTTCCTGTGCCTCGTCCCATCGACCCTCCAGTCGTCGATCACGTTCGTCTCCATCGCGAAGGGCAACGTCCCAGCGGCCATGGTCACGGCGTCGTTGTCGAACATGCTGGGGGTCGTGCTGACCCCGCTTCTTGTCCTTCTGCTGATCGACCCCGACCGCCCGCCGGACGTCGATGGGTCGGCGCTGCTCAACATCGCCGTGCTGTTGCTGTTGCCCTTCGCCATAGGCCAACTGTTGCGGCCTCGGCTCGCAGGCTGGCTGGAGCGCAACGACCGTGTGACCCGCGTGTACGACCGCGCGGTGATCCTGCTCGTCGTCTACTCCGCGTTCTCCTTCGGCGTCGCGCACCACGTCTTCAGCGCGGTCAGCCCGTGGCGGCTCGTCGAGATGGCGGTGGTCTGCGCAGTCCTGTTGGCCGCAATGCTGGGCATCACCTATGGCATCTCGAGACTGGCAGGACTGAGCCGCGCCGACATGACCGTCGTCGTGTTCTGCGGTTCGAAGAAGAGCATGGGGTCTGGGCTACCGATGGCGCTGCTGCTATTCGGCCCTGCCGCGGTCGGCCTGATCATGTTGCCGCTCATGCTCTATCACCAGATCCAGCTAGTGGTGTGCTCGTGGCTGGCCAATCGGATGGCGCGTGCCGCGCCATCCGAGAACGCGCCCGCTTAGTTGCGGCTGACCTCGATCGGGTGCGTTGCGAGCAATGAGAGCGGCATCGGCTGACGGCGCAACACCCTTGCCCACAGGTCCACCCTCGGCTCGACGAGAACGTCGGAAGGCAACGCGGACAACACGATCCAGTCATCACGCTCGATCTCACCGTCGAGCTGTCCGATGGTCCACCCCGAGTAGCCTGCATAGATTCGGACGCCCTCGACCACCGGTGCGATGTCGTCGGGCTCGGCGTCGAGGTCAACCATCACCATGCGTCCCTGGACGTGACGCAGACCCGGCACGTCATTGACGTCGACGCCGACTCGCAGCGTCGCAAGGCAGAGCGCGGCGTCGCGCTTGACCGGACCGCCGATGAACATCGTCTTGGGTTTGGTGGCCAACTTCGCCCACTGCGGCAGCACGTTGTAGACCGCGGTTTCGCTCGGCCGGTTCAGCACCACTCCGAGAGTGCCGCCGTCGTTGTGTTCGACGACGTAGATGACGCTGCGGCGGAAGGTCGGCTCGTGCAGATCGGTATTGGCGAGCAGTAGCGTTCCCGCGCGGACACGGTGCATCGCAGGGGCGGTGTAGTCCTCCGGGTCCTCTGACGGCGCCACTTGACCATCATGTCATCACGCCGCCCCTGACGTGGCGAACGGGCGCGGCCTGCCGAGGTATTTGGGTACTTGGTTTGTAGGCTGGAGCGAGTTGCCGATCATCGAGTAACTCCATTCGACAGGATCGGATCCCCCGTGACTGAATCCCTAGCACCCGCTGCGGTGTGGCGGTCGATTCGCGGGCTGACCGAGTTCCGTCGCCTACTCGAACTGCGCATGGTGAGCCAATTCGGTGACGGCCTGTTCCAGGCCGGCCTCGTCGGCGCGCTGCTGTTCAATCCCGAGCGGGCCGCTACCCCGTGGGCAATCGCTGGGTCATCGGCGGTGCTGTTCCTGCCCTATTCGCTTCTGGGTCCGTTCGCGGGGGCGCTCCTCGACAGGTGGGACCGCAGGAAGGTCTTGATCGGCGCCAACCTGGCTCGCCTGATCTTGACGGTCTGCGTCGGCACCTTTCTGGCCGTGGGGGCGACCGATCTGACGCTTCTCTTCGGTGCACTGATCGTGAACGGGTTCACCCGATTCGTCGCCTCCGGGCTGTCGGCGGCACTGCCTCACGTCGTGCCGCAGGAACGCGTCGTTGCGATGAACTCCCTCGCCACTGCGTGCGGATCGGCCGCCTACGCACTCGGCGCGTTCTTCATGTTCGTTCCTCGGTGGTTGTTCGGCACTGGAGACACCGGTTCGTCTGCGGCCATCTTCGCCGCGGTGCTACCGGTCGCCCTGGCCCTGTGGCTGTCGGTCCGGTTCAAGCCGCACGTGCTGGGGCCCGACGACTCGGCCCGCGCGGTGCACGGCTCCGTCGCCTACGCCGTGGCCACCGGTTGGGTGTACGGGTTGCGGACGGTGTTCGGGGTACGCACCGTCGGCGCCACGCTGGCGGGGCTCATTGCGCACCGCATGGTGTTCGCGATCAACACCATGCTGGTGTTGGTCATCGTGCGGCACACCGACCTTCACGACGCCCCAGGGATCGGCACCGCCGCGGCGTTCGGAGGGGCCGCGGGTTTGGGGACCTTCCTCGCCAACTTCGCGACGCCATCCGCCGTCCAGCGGTGGGGCCGCTACGCCTCTGCGAACGGCGCGCTCCTCGTCGCCGCGCTGATCCAACTCTGCGGACTAGGACTGCATCTCCCGGTGATGCTCGCGTGCGGCTTCGCGCTCGGCTTCGCCGGACAGGTGGTCAAGTTGTGCGCAGACTCCGCGATGCAGATCGACGTCGACGACGCACTTCGCGGCCACGTCTTCACCGTTCAGGACTCGGTGTTCTGGGTGTCGTTCGTCCTTGCTCTGACGGTATCGGCGGCCGTCATACCCGCCGACGGGCACTCGCTGGGGCTCGTCATTGCGGGTTCGGTGCTTTATCTCCTTGGCCTCGCAGCCCATGCGACCATCGGGCGACGGGCGCACCGTACGGACAGCTAGTCTGGCGCCATGGCGTCGGCAGACTCGGTGGTGGAAGACCTTCGCGCCGAAAGCGACTCGCTCGACGAACTGGTCGCCGAACTGTCCGCTGACGGTTGGCGCACCGAGACACCTGCGCCAGGTTGGACCATCGCCCACCAGATCGCGCATCTGTGGTGGACGGATCGAGTGGCCGTCGTCGCTGTCACGGACGAACCGGCCTTCGCGAAGCTGGTGGCAGAGGCCGCGCCACGGGCAACCACGTTCGTCGACGAAGGGGCCGAGCAACTCGCCGTCACCCCGCCTGCGGACATGCTCGCCGAGTGGCGTAGCACCCGGACAGCGCTGCACGACGAGTTGCTGCGCGTCGAGGACGGCCGCAAGCTGCCGTGGTTCGGGCCGCCGATGAGCGCGGCGTCCATGGCGACGGCCCGGCTGATGGAGACGTGGGCGCACGGTCTCGACGTCGCCGACGCGCTTGAAGTTCGACGCCCGGCGACGGCCCGGCTGCGGTCCATCGCACACATCGGCGTGCGGACCCGCGACTTCGCGTACGCCGTCCACGGCCTGACCCCGCCGGCCGAGCCGTTTCGTGTCGAGCTGCTCGCACCCGACGGACAGACGTGGTCATGGGGGCCTGCCGACGCCGCCCAGTCGGTGACGGGCTCCGCAGAGGACTTCTGCATGCTCGTGACGCAGCGTCGACCGCACGCGGATCTGGACGTGATCGCGAATGGCCCCGACGCGCAGAAGTGGTTGACGATTGCGCAGGCGTTCGCGGGACCGCCAGGTGCTGGTCGCTCCTAGCATGGGGTACTGACACGAAAGGTGTTGTGGCCCTGGGTTGTCCACAGTCGGAGGTTCATCCACAGGTGGGCTGTTGGAGACTGGTTTCGGTCGGGGCTGCTGGTTAGCGTCGGTGGTGTGTTCGATCAATTAGCCACTGCCGCCAGCACGGCGCGTACCCCCACCGAGCGGGTCCGCGCGTTTACCCGTGCGGAGAACTCGGCGTGCGCAGCGCGGCTGTCGGCGATGGCCGACATGCTGGCCGCCGCCCAATCGGCAGATGGGTCGGCTGATCGGGAGCAGTGGCGTTGCGACAACTGGGCTGCGGTGTGCGCGGCGATCGGCGCCGCTCACGGCGTGACCAGCGGGGTGGCCACCGGCTTGTTGACCGATGCGGTCGTGTTGCGGGAACGGTTGAGCACGCTGGCCGCGCTGTTCGCGTCGGGTGAGCTGTCCTATCGGGTGGTGCACCTGATCTGTTCGCGAACCATGCTGGTGCGCGACCCCGATGCCATCACAGCGTTGGATACCGCGTTGGCCGAGGTGTTCGGGGCGGGGTCCGTGATGTCGATGGATGCGGTGCAGACCACCGTCGACGCGTTGGTGCTGACGCTGGATCCGTTCGCGGTGCGCCGCACCCAGGCCAAGGCCCGCGCCCATCGGGTCGATGTGTACGTCGACGACGCCAGCGGTACCGCGCAGGTGGACGCGTGCCTGTCGGTCACCGACGCCGAGGCGTTCGATCAACGCGCCGATGCGTTGGCGCGCACGGTGTGCCACCGCGATCCGCGAGATCTCGACGCGCGGCGCTCGGCGGCGATGGGGGCGATGGCCTTCGGGTGGGACAGGCTGCCGTGCCTGTGCCAGTCCGCCAACTGCGAGGCGGAGTTCACCCCGGCCAGCGGCGGGGTGATCGTCCACGTGATCGCCCGCCAGAACGCCCTCGATGGCGGCGCGAGCGATCCGGCCGGCGGTCCCCGCGACGACGGTGGCCCCGGCGACGGGCTGGCGAACCCGGGGCCCGACGCCCGCCAAGGTACGCAACCCGATCACCGCGACCGGCCTCGGGACCAGAACGACGAAACCGACGCGGCTACCGAGGCCGACGAGCCCGTCACCGAGAACGACGACGTCGACGGCACCGAAAACGATTGCGCTGCAGTCGAATCGAATCTAGGGCGCGAGGCCGCTGGCCCGCCGGTGGGTGACCTCACCGCCCAGCGCCGCGGGCTAGTCGGCGGCACGCTCAATCCGCTGCCCAAGCCCTTGTCCGCCTACAGCTGGTCGGGACTGCTCGCCGCGATCAACGCCGACCCCGGCCAACTGTGCCCGGCCAGCCCGGGGGTGATCCTCGGCGGCGCAGTCGTGCCCGCCCCCGTAATCGCCCACGCCGCCATGCACGCCACCATTCGCCCGCTGATCCACCCCGGCCAGGCGCCCCCCGAACCCCGCTACCGACCGTCGACGGCATTGGCCGAGTTCGTCCGAGCCCGGGACATGACCTGTAGGTTTCCGGGCTGCACCCGCCCCGCCACGGCCGCCGATATCGACCACACGATCCCCTACCCGTGTGGGCCGACGCAGGCGTCGAACCTGAAATGTCTATGCCGCCCACATCATTTGCTCAAGACGTTCTGGCCCGGCTGGTCGGACCGACAACTGCCCAACGGCGACGTGATCTGGACCGACCCCGACGGCCACACCTACCTGACCCACCCCGGCAGCAAGACGCTGTTCCCCGAACTGTGCGAACCGACCGCGAAGGTCACCGCCCGCGGCCCGGCCCCGCCCAAGCACACCACCGGGTTGACCATGCCCCGACGCGCCACCATCCGACAGCACGACCGCGCCCAACGCGTCGACACCGAACGCCGCGCCAACACCCCCGACGTCATCAAACGCCTCCAAGAATGCGTCGCACCCTTCTAGAGTTCGGCGTCACACCTGCGTGGCGGCGTCCGCGCGCCCGTCTCCGTCGCTGTCCAACAGCGTCACGTCCCACCTGCCATCCCCATCGGTGTCGACGAGCGCCTTCCCGTCGACGAGCACGCGGTCGGCCAACCCGTCGCGGTTCACGTCCAGCAGCCTGTCGTCGGCCTGACCGTCACCGTCGAAGTCCACGACCGACCCGCCCGCGGGATGCTCGACACCGTCGACGCCAAACCAGCGCAACTGCTCGGTTCGGCCGTCCACGCCGACGGTCCACGTGCCGGATCCGTCGTCGGTGAAGTACGCCTCCGCGCGGCCGTCGTCGTCCAGATCGAACACCACGTGATCGGCGAACCCGTCGTGGTCGAAGTCCGCAACGGCGTCGTCGAAGCGGCCGTCGCCGTCGACGTCCAACCCGATGGCGTCGAGTTGACCGTCCCCGTCGACGTCGAGCACCGGCTCACCCGACCAGATCGCCGCCGAACCGTCACCGTCACCAAGGCAGTAGTCCACGCAATTAGGACGCGGCCTCAGCCCCTCGCGTTCCACCACTTCTGAAGTTCGGCGACGGCCTCGTCGTGCTCGAGGGGGCCGCGGTCCAGCCGCAACTCCTTGAGGTAGCGCCACGCCTGCCCAACCTGCGGGCCTGCGGGGATTCCGAGGATCGCCATGATCTCGTCGCCGTTGAGGTCGGGGCGCACCCGTTGCAGATCCTCGGCGGCGGACAACTCGGCGATCCGGTTCTCCAGGTCGTCGTAGTTGGCCTGCAGCCGAGCCGCGCGGCGCGCATTGCGGGTCGTGCAGTCGGCGCGCACCAGCTTGTGCAGCCTCGGCAACAGCGGGCCCGCATCGGTCACGTAGCGCCGCACGGCCGAGTCCGTCCACTTCCCGTCGCCGTAGCCGTGGAACCGCAGATGGAGGTAGACCAGCTGCGAGACGTCGTCGACCATCTGCTTGGAGTACTTCAGCGCGCGCATCCGCTTGCGGACCATCTTGGCGCCAACCACCTCGTGGTGATGGAAGCTGACCCCGCCGTCGGGCTCGTGGCGCCGCGTCGCGGGCTTGCCGATGTCGTGCAGCAACGCAGCCCAGCGCAGCACGAGATCCGGGGGGCCCTGAACGCCTCCAGAGCTCTCCAAGTCGATGGCCTGGCGCAGCACCGTCAGCGAATGCTGATAGACGTCCTTGTGCTGGTGGTGCTCGTCGATCGCCATCCGCATCTCGCCGACCTCCGGTAACACGACGCCACCGAGCCCCGTCTGCACCATCAGGTCCACTCCCGCCAGCGGATCCGCGCCGAGCAGGGTCTTGTCCAACTCGACGGCCACCCGCTCCGCGGTGATGCGGCCCAGTTCGGCAGCCATCGCCGTCATCGCGGCGCGGACCCTCGGCGCGACGGTGAAACCCAGCTGCGAGACGAACCTCGCCGCCCGCAACATGCGCAGCGGATCGTCACCGAAGGACACCTCCGGTGCCGCGGGCGTATCGATGACGCGGTTCCTCAAGTCGGCCAAACCCCTTAGGGGATCGAGGAATTCACCTGGCCCCTCTGGCGTGATCGCGACCGCCATCGCGTTGACCTTGAAGTCGCGGCGCAGCAGATCGTCGTCGAGCCGATCACCGAAGCGCACCTCCGGGTTCCGAGAGACCTTGTCGTAACTGTCGGCACGGAACGTGGTGATCTCGATGCGGTGCTCACCCTTGCCGGCGCCGACGGTGCCGAACTCGATGCCCGTGTCCCACAGCGCGTCGGCCCAGGGACCCACGATCCGCTGTATCCGATCGGGTCGTGCATCGGTGGTGAAGTCGAGGTCCGTGCTGAGGCGGCCGATCAACGCGTCGCGCACGCTTCCGCCGACCAGATACAGCTGGTGCCCGGCGTCAGCAAACAGCCGGCCGAGGTCGCGCAGGATGTCGGCCTGACGATTCAGCGCGACTGCAGCACCGGCCAACAGCTCGACATCGGTGGCGCTATCGGCGCGAGGCTCGGACACGTTCGATGAGCCTAGATGGTCACGGTCTCGCAGCGGTCGGCGAGTAGGGCGGGAACGAATCCCGCCTGCAGCTACTATCGCTTGGGTGTCGGAGGGCGAGCAGGCCAAACCACGACGGCGCCGAGGAAGGCGCCGCGGCCGACGCTCTGCGGCTCCGCCCGAGGCCGACGCGAAACCCACTAGTACCGATTCCCCCGCCGTGACGCCACACCCCATTCCCGCTCCGCGGCCGAATGTCGCCGGCAGCCCGGCTCCGCGGCCGAATGTCACCGGCAGCCCGGCTCCGCGGTCGAATGTCGCCGGCAGCCCGGCTCCGCGGTCGAATGTCGCCGGCAGCCCGGCTCCGCGGTCGAATGTCGCCGGCAGCCCGGCTCCGCGGCCGAATAGACCCGCCCCCCGACCCGACCGTCGCGTTCCCGAACGACTCAAGACCGTCCACGAGACCTCGGCAGGCGGATTGGTCATCGACGGCATCGATGGTCCCAAGGACGACCAGGTGGCCGCGCTCATCGGACGGATCGATCGCCGCGGTCGCATGCTGTGGTCGCTGCCAAAGGGACATATCGAACTCGGCGAGACTGCCGAGCAGACCGCAATCAGAGAAGTCGCCGAGGAGACGGGCATCGAGGGCAGCGTTCTCGCCGCGCTCGGAAGCATCGACTACTGGTTCGTCACCGAGGGACGCCGCGTGCACAAGACCGTGCACCACTACCTGCTGCGCTTCCTCGGCGGCGAGCTCTCCGACGAAGACGTCGAGGTGAGCGAGGTCGCATGGGTGCCCCTGCGGGACCTGCCGTCGCGGCTCGCCTACGCCGACGAGCGCAGGCTCGCCGAAGTCGCCAACGGCCTGATCGACAAGCTGCACTCCGAGGGCCCCGGCTCTCTTCCCCCACTGCCTCACTCGTCCCCGCGACGCCGCACCCAGACGCACTCGCACGCCAGGAATCGTCGCCCCGACGAGCCCGCGCAGCCCAAACCCGGCCGGCGGGCGAACGGCTGCGGCCAGGGACCATGACCGGCCTGTCGGCGCTGTTGCGGTTGTTGGCCGCCGCCGCATTGCTGACGATGATCGTCGCACCCGTCGGCCCCCCTCGTGCGGCAGCAGAACCCGATGGCCCCACCTTCCTCGCGCTGCACATCAACAAGGTGACCCCCGATCTCGTGACGACCACCAGTGCGCCGCTCGTCACGGTGACCGGTTCGGTGACCAACGTCGGCGACAGACCCGTCCGCGACGTCATGATTCGCCTGGAGCGCGCGCCTGCCGTCAGCAGCTCCGCAAGCCTTCGACAGGACCTGACCGGCTCTGTCGATCAATTCGAGGGCGTTGCCGACTTCAAGACGGTGTCGCCCGAACTGTCGCAGGGCCAGCGCGTCGAATTCACCCTGAGCTATCCGATGCGCGCGGCAGACGGGCCAGCACTCGGCATCGACAAGCCCGGCATCTATCCGCTTCTGGTCAACGTCAACGGCACCCCCGACTACGGCGCCGCGGCCCGCCTCGACGACGCGCGCTTCCTGCTGCCCGTCCTCGGGGTGCCACCCGAACCGGCCAACAAGACGTCGGACTCTCTGTCGGACGACGGAGGGATCGTGCCGCCCGATACGTCGCGCCCGACGCGGGTCACGATGCTGTGGCCACTCGCCGACAAGCCCCGACTGGTCGCGGGCGCCCCCGGTGGCACGACGCCGGTGCGTCTGACCGACGACGACCTCGCATCGTCGCTGGCAGGCGGCGGCCGCCTGGACACCCTGCTATCCGCGGTCGACTTCGCCAGCAGCCCCGCCGTCGATCCGGGCGGCCAGGTGCGCAGCGCCCTGTGTCTCGCCGTCGACCCCGACCTCCTCGTCACCGTGAACGCGATGACCAACGGCTACCTCGTCAACGACGATCCGAAGGCTGGACCCAATTCCGCGACGCACCCCGGCGTTGGCCAGGACGCGGCCGTCGACTGGCTCGGCAGGCTGAAGACCCTTGCCCAGCGGATGTGCGTGACGTCGACGGTGTATTCGCAATCGGATCTCAGCGCGCTGGATCGGGTCGGCGATCCGGGTCTAGCGGTTGCGGCCACCACCGACGCGCCCGCCGTCGTCGATCAGATCCTCGGCATCCAGTCGGTGCGGGGGGCGACGGTCGTCGGCGAGCGGCCACTCACCGACGGCGCCCTCCGCCTGCTTTCCGAAGGAGGCCCGACGGTGGCGATCGCTGCGGCGCAGTTCGCCAAGGGGAATCCCAGCGACGCCTCCGTGCCGACCTTCGACCTCACCGCCAGAAGGTTCACGCCGCAGGTCGTCGTCGCACCCTTCGATCCCGCCGTCGCCGCGGCGCTGGCGGGTGCGGGCATCATTCCTTCGTCGCCTTCGTACGTGGACCCGTCCATCGGCGTTCCGCTCGAACACGATTCAGCGGTGGCGCGCCGCCAGGATGCCGTCGCATCGCTGTTGTGGAGCGGTCTGCGGCCCGATGAGGCGCCTCGCACGCAGATCCTCGCGCCCCCGCTCGGCTGGGACCTCAGCCCCGACGACGCCTCCTCGATACTCACCGCGCTCGCCACCTCGATCCAGTCCGGCCTTGCTGTGCCGAGACCGTTGACGGCCGTCATCGCCGAAAGCGGCTCCGCGCCGCCCGCCCAGGACACCGGATTGCCAGGGGGCGGCTCCACCGCGCACTTCGACGATTCGGTGACCTCGGACGTGCGCGCAGTCACCGGACGACTGTGGGGTCTCACGGCAGCGCTGACGGAGGACCCGCGCACCGGCCTCACCGGCGTGCAATACACCGCGCCGCTGCGCGAGGACATGTTGCGAGCGTTGAGCCTCTCGGACCCGCCCGCTGCCCGCAACGGTCTCGCTGCACAGCGCGTCACGACGGTGAATGCAACGGTCAACGATCTGTTCCACGCCGTCAGCATCGTGAACCCTGGCGACTCATACACCCTTGCGACCGAGCACAGCCCGTTGCCGCTCGCTCTGCGCAACGATCTGCCCGTCACCATCCGGGTACGCCTTGGGGTCGACGCCCCTCCTGGCATGACCGTCGGCGACATGGGCGAGATCGTCCTGCCCCCGGGGTATCTGCCACTCAAGGTGCCCATCGAAGTCCGCTTCACCCAAAAGGTGGCGATCGACGTCTCCCTACGCACCGCGGACGGACTCCCCCTCGGCGATCCCGTGCGGCTATCGGTCCACTCCAACGCCTACGGCAAGGTCCTGTTCTTCATCACTCTGTCGGCAGGCGCGGTCCTCGTCCTTCTGGCTGGACGACGGCTGTGGCATCGGTTCCGCGGTCAGCCGGACCGTGCCGATCTCGACCGGCCACGCCGAGTGCGCAAGGAGCAGGCCGAAGAAACCCGCCCCGACCCGCTCGACGTGGCGATCGCTCACGCACCGGACACCAAGTGAGCACGGTCGGGCGCCAGGGTCCTGCGCCGCCGCGTCAGCGGATCCCCCGCAGCCCCGCACCGCGCAGACGAGCAGGACAGCTGGCCACGCCCACCCGTCGCGAGGGCGAGATGTCCGACTCCGCCGTCGTATCGCGGTCATGGGGCATGGCCCTTGCGACGCTCGTCAGCCGGATCACCGGCTTCGTGCGCATCGTCTTGCTCGCGGCGATCCTCGGCGCGGCTCTCTCTAGCTCGTTCACGGTAGCCAACCAGCTGCCGAACCTCGTTGCCGCCCTTGTCCTGGAGGCGACGTTCACGGCGATCTTCGTGCCGGTGCTTGCGCGCGCCGAACGCGACGACGCGGACGGCGGCACGGCGTTCGTGCGGCGACTCGTCACGTTGGCGACGCTGTTGCTGCTGGTGGCCACGGTGTTGTCGGTGGCAGGGGCGCCCCTGCTCGTTCACCTGATGCTCGGCGACGACGCCCAGGTCAACGTGCCGCTGACGACGGCCTTCGCCTACCTGCTCTTGCCACAGGTCATCTTCTACGGTCTCTCGGCCGTGTTCATGGCAATCCTGAACACCCGCAACGTGTTTGGTCCACCCGCCTGGGCGCCTGTCGTCAACAACGTCGTGGCGATCGCGACGCTCGGCGTGTATCTGCTGGTGCCCGGCGAGCTGTCGCTGGATCCCGTCGAGATGGGCAACGCCAAACTCCTCGTCCTCGGCATCGGCACCACACTGGGCGTATTCGCCCAGAACACAGTGCTCTTCGTGGCGATCCGACGAGAAAGGGTCAGCCTGCGACCCCTATGGGGGATCGACGATCGGCTGAAGAAGTTCGGCACGATGGCCGCCGCGATGATGCTCTACGTCCTGATCAGCCAGGTCGGCCTCGTCGTCGGAACCCAAATCGCCAGTACCGCAGCCGCTTCCGGCCCGGCGATCTACAACTACACCTGGCTCATCCTGATGCTGCCCTTCGGCATCATCGGCGTGACCGTTCTGACGGTCGTGATGCCGCGTTTGTCCCGCAACGCAGCGGCCGAGGACACCCCCGCCGTGCTGGCCGACCTATCGCTTGCGACTCGGCTCACGATGGTGACCTTGATACCCGTCGTTGCGTTCATGACAGTGGGCGGCCCCGCGATGGGAAGTGCGCTGTTCGCCTACGGCAACTTCGGCGATACCGACGCAGGCTATCTGGGCATCGCCATCACGCTTTCGGCGTTCACGTTGATCCCGTACTCGATGGTGCTTCTGCAGCTCAGGGTGTTCTACGCGAGGGAGCAGCCGTGGACGCCGATCATCTTGATCGTCGTCATCACCGTGGTAAAGATCGCCGCATCGCTCGTCGCACCGTTCCTCACCAGCGACCCCGACCTAGTCGCCGGCTACCTCGGCACGGCCAACGGCCTCGGCTTCCTGGCGGGCGCTGCCGTCGGCCACGTCATGTTGCGGGCCAACCTGAACCCGCGGGGCGGCCGGTTACTCGACGTGCAGGTGGTCCGGACCATCCTGGTGACGGTTGCCGCCTCGTTGCTCGCAGGCCTCACCGCGTACGTCGTCGACCAGCTCTCCGGGCTCGAGTTGCTCACGAAATGGGGTGGCGGCGGCGGCTCCGTGCTGCGGTTGCTGGCGCTGGGGTTGATCATGTTGCCCATCGTCGCGGCAGTGTTGACAGGGGCCCGGGTACCCGAGGCGTTGGCGGCCGTTGACGCGATCCGGCGGCGGCTGCGGCCACGACGCGCAGCATCCGGGCCAGGCGTCGCCGCGCCTGCTGCGGTCTCGATTGGGGTACCAATGCCGTCTCACCGGCCCCCGCCGCGCGGACCCCTCACGTACTCTGAGCAGAGCGATTCGTACCCGGGACCTCCGGCGGCGAGTGCCGGAGTCAGACTGCGGAGAGGACCAGCGGTGACCGACGACTTCGCGGGTGGCTCCGGATTCGGTCCCGACGGCGGCGCGACGACCCGCATTCCGCGTTCGTCTGCCGACGACTTCCTGCCCGACGTGCCGCCGGAGAAGGCACCTCCTCCGCCGCCCCCTCCTCCTACGTCTGGGCGGCCTCCCGCCGACTACGGCGGCGACCCGACGCGAGAACCGGTGGTGTTCGGCCTCCCGACCGAGCCGCCAATCGAAGCGGCCACAGCCGAGGAAGACGTCAACCTGCGTCCCGGCGCCACCATCGCCGGCGGCCGCTACCGTCTTCTCGTCTTCCACGGCGGACCCGAGCACCTGCAGTTCTGGCACGCGTTGGATACCTCCAACGACGTCCAGGTCGCGCTGACGTTCGTCGATCCCGACGCGGAACTCCCCGACGCACACCTTCAAGAGATCCTCGGCAGGACGTTGAAGCTGGCCCAGATCGAGACCCCCGGTGTCGCGCGGATTCTCGACGTGGCGCTCACCGGCTCTGGCGGCGTCGTGATCTCCGAATGGATCCGTGGCGGCTCACTCAAGGAGGTCGCCGCGGCGATTCCGTCGGCGGTCGGGGCGGCACGCGCCGCGCAGACACTCGCTGCGGCGGCGGAAGCCGCGCACCGCTCCGGCGTCGGGCTCTCGATCGACCACCCCGGCAGGGTGCGGGTCAGCGTCGAAGGCGACGTCGTGCTCGCATTCCCCGCCACGATGCTGACCACTACCCCCGAGGACGACACGCGGGGCATCGGGGCCGTGCTCTACGCGCTGCTCACCGACCGCTGGCCGCTGCCAGAGACCGGCGTGGCGAGCGGTTTCGCACCAGCGATCCTGGACCCCAACGGCCAACCCGTCGAACCGCGCCTGATCGACCGCGACATCCCCTTCCAGATCTCCGCGGCCGCGTTCAGGGCCGTTCAGGAGGGCGGCGGCATCCGTTCGGCGCCCACGCTGCTGAATCTGCTTCGACAGGCCACCGCCGTTGCCGACCGCACCGAGGTGATCACCCCCGTCGACGAACCCGACGTGCCCGTGGCACGTGTCCGCCGCCGCGGGCGCGGCTCACGACGTAGCAAGGGGCTTCTCATCGGGCTCGGCGTCGCTGGCTTGGTCCTCGCCGCGACCGTCGTCGGCATCGGCCTCTTCGTGAAGAGCCTCGTCAGCGACGTCGACGGCCCTCTTGACCCCCGGGCGATCGGCGGCAGCGCGGTGTCAAGCGCTCCGCAGACGAGCAGTCCCCCCACCACCGACGTGAAACCCATTAAGGCAACGGCGTTTTCGCCAGAAGGCACGTTGGAGAACGCCGACGCGGTGAGCCTGTCGATCGACGGCGATCCCACCACGGCATGGAAGTCCGAGGACTACTCGAGCCCGCGGCCGTTCCCGACGGTGAAGAACGGCGAAGGCATCCTGCTTGAGCTTCCCAAGGCCGTCGTCCTGGGCAGTGTGACCGTGGTGGTCAACGGCACGGGGACGTCGATACAGATCCGCTCCGCCGACACCTCCTCACCGGCGACGCTCGAGGACACCACTCAGCTCACTCCGCCCCAGGCGATGAACCCCGGACCCAACACCTTCGCGATCACCAGCCCCACCCCAACCTCGAACGTGTTGGTGTGGATAACCCAGCTCGGCGACGTCGGCGACAAGCACAGGGCGGAGATCGCGGAGATCACGGTCAAGGCGGCAGGCTGACCCCTGCCCGACTGGACCTACCATCCCCTGGGCCCGATCGCGGCCAGCGTACTCGGCGAGCGCCGTACGCGGCTGTTCGCGCTGCGGTTGCTGACGTTCCTGATCCGTCGAACCGGCGGCCGCCGTTGGATCCCCATCGTGTTCGACCATCCGGACGTTCCGCCCCAGTGGCGCAACAGATTCGGCGCGTCGGTCCCGGCGTGGATTGCGCAAGAGGCGATCACCGTGCTGCCCGTGCAAGGCGCGAGCGTCGTCGAGGTGATCCCCGTCCGCGCCGCCGACGTCGAGCTCGTCCGTCTGGCTGCCGCCGGCAGGCGCTGCCGCGTCACCGTCGTGGCCGACACCGCTGAGACGTGCGCGGCGATCGCCCCTCACGTCGACGCCGCAACCGTCGGTTCCCCGACGGACACGGTGCGCCTCGACGACGGCGAGCTCGGGCCTGCGCTACGCGCCCTCGCCGATCCCGCGCTGACCGTCCTGGCCACCACGACGGCGCTGACGGCGGCAGGACCTGGCTGGTTCAACCGCGTCATCGAGGCTGCCACCCCGACCACGCCACCGCCACCGCTGCGGCACTGGCCGAACTGGTTGTGGGCCGTACTGACATCCGTCGGGCTGATCGTCGCGGGCATCGGCGCGGCCGCGATAGCGTTGGGCCCCGTCCTCCTCTTCTACGACCGCAGTTACCTCGGTGCCACAGTGACCGATCTGGAGCAGATCAACCCACACCTGATCGGATTCCTCCAGCACGATCGAATAACCATGGCGGGCAACATGATCGGGATCGGGATCCTCTACCTTGCGATGGCGCAGGCGATGCGGCTCGGGTACCGGTGGGGACGTCGGGCATTGCTCGTGTCCAGCGTCGTGGTGTTCGGCAGCTACTTCTACTTCCTCACGACGGGCGGCTTCGTGGAGCCGTTGCATACGTTGGTCATCATCGTCTTGACACCGATGCTCGTCCTCGCCCTGTGCCGCCACCCGACAGACCCGCACTGGCCGCCCGTCACCGAAGGTCCCGCGGCAGAGCGCCGACGCGCCCTATGGGGTCAGCTGGTGATGATCGGTGTCGGTGGCGGTCTGGCCGTTGCCGGCGTGGTGATCTCCTTCGTCGGGATGACGTCGGTGTTCGTCCCGACGGATCTCGCCTTCATGGGCACCCACGCCGAACATCTGGCCATGGCCGATCCGCACCTGCCGTCGTTCATCGCACACGATCGGGCGGGGTTCGGCGGAGCACTGATCGGCGCCGGCCTCGCGGTGCTGCTGATCAGCCTGTGGGGTTGGCGACGTGGGCACTGGTGGATCTGGTGGAGCCTTGCGTTGGGCTGCGCGTTCGGGACCGTGCCCGTCTTGATCATTCACTTCGCCATCGGCTACACGCACTTCGAGCACTTGCTGCCCGTCTACGTGCTCGTGGCAGCGACGGTGTTCGCTCTCGCCGCGTCGAGGGCCTACCTCACCGCTCCTTCCCCAGACGGCTAAGGCGTCGCCGCAGCTCGGAGCGCCGGCGCCAACAAGTGTCACGAGGGGTCCGCAGCGTTCACTAAGGTTCGGCTGTGGGGACATTCGGGGGAATGGCTGATCGGGGCCGGTCAGACGCAGAGTTGCTGGCCGCCCATGTCGCAGGCGACCGCTACGCGTTCGAGGAGCTGTTCTACCGTCACCAGCGTCAGCTCTATCGCCTCGCGGTGATCACCAGCAAGAACCGGGAAGATGCGGCTGATTCGCTTCAGGACGCCCTCTTTTCCGCCCACCGCAACGCGGCGGGGTTTCGCCACGATGCGTCGGTTGCAAGCTGGCTGTACCGCATCGTCGTGAACTCTTGCTTGGATCGCTTGCGGCACAACAAGGTTCGCCCGACCGTCGAGCTGATGGAGGACGAGTGCCACGTCGGCGATCCCACGCCACGCGTCGACACGACCGTCATGGTGGAGCGCGCGCTCATGCGGCTGCCGGTTGAACAGCGGGCCGCGATCGTCGCCGTTGACATGCAGGGCTTCTCCGTCGCCGAGACGGCGCGACTGCTCGGCGTGCCCGAGGGCACCGTCAAGAGCAGGTGTTCGCGGGCCAGGGCCAAGCTCGCCGAGTCGCTGGAATACTTGGGCGACGGCGCGGCAGCGGCTCGCCACGATGGCGGATCGGGGTGAGCCGAGCCAGGAAGGAAGCGTGGTGGACGGCGACTCGGACGACGCTGGCGGACCCACCACGCCCGTCACGCCCGCTCTCCTCGCCGATCTGCAGGCGGGTCTCCTCGACGACGACACCGCCGCTCGCGTCCGTCGGCAGGCGCGAGAGGACCCAGAGGCCAGGCGGATGGTCGCGGCACTCGATCGAGTGCGGCGTGACCTCGCCGACCTGGGTACCGATGCCGATTCAGCCCCAGCGGTTCCCGACGACGTCGCCGCCCGGATGGCCACTGCGCTGCAGGCCACGTCGTCGGACGGACCTGCGCACGCGGCGCGGCGGAAGCTGGACCGCGTCCGTCTGATCGTCGCATGCATCGGCGCGGCGGCGGCACTCGTCGCCGTCGGGGTGGGAACGCTGGCGCTCGTCGGCACGTCGACACCCGTCCCGTCGTCCGGTCCTACCGTCGAATCGCTGACCGTCGCACCGTCGTCGAACCCCATCCCGCTGTCGGACCCCGAGATCCTCGCGGTGCTCACCGAAAAGCCCGACCTGGGTGCCCTTGCGGATCCTCAACGGCGGTCGTCGTGCCTCAGCGGCCTTGGGTACTCATCAGCGGCGGCCGTCGTCGGTGCCCGTCAACTCGCGGTCAATGGTCGACCGGGTGTGCTGCTACTGCTGAGCGGAGCCAGTCCGCGCACGGTGACTGCCCTGGTCGTCGCACCGAACTGCAGCTCGGTCGACACCGGTCTGCTCGCCGAAACCATGGTGACACGACCGTGACGCGTCCAGGCAGCGCACGAGGAACAGCCCAGCCTAGGCTGGCGTTATACGCGTGCCGGCTTCTGCCGGCGGAAAGGCGAAAATGACCACCCATCCCACGGTCCATGACGTGATCATCATCGGTTCCGGCCCTGCCGGATACACCGCAGCCGTGTACGCAGCGCGTGCTCAGCTCAAGCCGCTGGTGTTCGAAGGCGTGCAGTATGGCGGCGCGCTCATGACCACCACCGAGGTGGAGAACTACCCGGGCTTCAAAGAGGGCATCACCGGCCCAGAACTGATGGACGAGATGCGCGAGCAGGCACTGCGGTTTGGCGCAGACCTGCGGATGGAGGACGTCGACGAGGTCTCCCTAGACGGTCCGATCAAGACGGTCACCGTCGGCGACGAGGTTCACCAGGCGCGCTCCGTGATCCTTGCGATGGGCGCCGCAGCACGCCACCTCGGCGTTCCCGGCGAGTCCGACCTCATCGGCCTTGGTGTCAGCACCTGCGCGACCTGCGATGGGTTCTTCTTCCGCGACCAGGACATCGCCGTCATCGGCGGCGGCGACTCCGCGATGGAAGAGGCCACCTTCCTGACCCGCTTCGCCCGGAGTGTGACGCTGATACACCGCCGCGACGAGTTCCGAGCCTCGCGAATCATGCTGGAGCGCGCTCAAGCGAACGAGAAGATCACCTTCCTCACCAACACGGCCGTCACCGAGGTCGAGGGCAACCCCAAGGTCACCGGCCTGCGGTTGAAGGACACCGTCACGGGCGAGGAGTCGAAGCTGGCCGTCACCGGCGTCTTCGTGGCGATCGGCCACGATCCTCGCTCTAGCCTGGTGCGTGGCCAGGTCGACCTCGACGACGAAGGCTACGTCGCGGTCGCCGGCCGAACCACCGGTACGTCTCTCGATGGCGTGTTCGCGTGCGGCGACCTCGTCGACCACACCTACCGGCAGGCCATCACCGCTGCAGGCAGCGGATGTTCGGCCGCAATCGACGCCGAACGCTGGCTCGCCGATCACGAGTGAATCATCAATGACGACAAACGATTTCAACCATTAGGAGTAATCATGGGCAATGACACCTCAGCAACGGTCGCCGTAACCGACGACTCGTTCGCGACCGACGTGCTGTCCAGCAGCACCCCGGTGCTTGTGGACTTCTGGGCCACCTGGTGCGGGCCGTGCAAGATGGTCGCTCCCGTGCTCGAGGAGATCGCCACGGAGAAGGCCGGCCAGCTGACCGTTGCCAAGCTCGACGTGGACGCAAACCCTGGCACCGCCCGCGACTTCCAGGTCGTCTCGATCCCGACGATGATCCTGTTCAAGGATGGCGCCCCGGTGAAGCGCATCGTGGGGGCCAAGGGCAAGGCCGCGCTCCTGCGCGAACTCGCAGACGTCGTCTAACCGAACCCCCGGGGACGCCGCCGTAAACAGGTAGTCGCCAGGCTCACCAGTGGCCTGTAGGTTTCCGTATTCACGCAGGTGTCTGCGACAATGCTGTCTATGGGTTCGTCCGAGAAGCCGGGCCTGATATGCAATTGCCAGCGGCAACACTCGCTGCATCCGTGACCGAAAGGCCCCGATATGTCGAGTCTGCGTCGCGGTGACCGGGGACTTCCGGTCACCGAGATTCGGGCCGCCCTCGCGGCGCTTGGACTCATCGACAGCCCCGACGCCGAGCTGACCACCGGCAAGCACATCGCGTGGGACGCGTTCGACGACGACCTCGATCAGGCGGTCCGTGCCTTCCAGCAGGATCGCGGATTGCTCGTCGACGGAATCGTCGGCGCTGCCACGCATCGCGCGCTGCGGGAAGCCTCCTACCGGCTCGGCGCACGCACGTTGGCCCATCAATTCGGGGCACCGATGTACGGCGACGACGTGGCGACCCTGCAGGCGCGCCTTCAGGACCTCGGTTTCTACACCGGACTTGTCGACGGCCACTTCGGGCTGCAGACGCACAACGGGCTGATGTCCTACCAGCGAGAGTACGGACTGTATCCCGACGGCATCTGCGGCCCGGAGACGCTCCGCTCGCTGTACTTCCTCGGTTCACGCGTCACCGGCGGATCGCCGCACGCGATCCGTGAAGAAGAACTCGTCCGACGTTCCGGCCCCCGCCTCTCCGGCAAGCGGATCATCATCGATCCGGGCCGCGGCGCGGATGATCCGGGCCCGGTCGTCAACGGTCCCCAAGGACCGATCAGTGAAGCCGACATCCTGTGGGATCTGGCCAGTCGGCTAGAGGGACGCATGACCGCGATCGGCATGGAGACGTTCCTGTCGAGGCCCGTGGGACGCAGTCCTTCCGATCCCGAGCGCGCCGACACGGCGAACACCGTCGGCGCCGATCTGATGATCAGCCTGCGCTGTGCCTCACTCCCCGGCTCGGCCGCCAACGGGGTGGCGTCGTTCCACTTCGGCAACTCGCACGGCTCCGTGTCGACGATAGGCCGCAATCTTGCCGACTTCATTCAGCGAGAAGTGGTGGCGCGCACTGGATTACGTGACTGCCGCACGCACGGCAGAACGTGGGATCTGCTGCGGCTGACCCGCATGCCCACCGTCCAGGTGGACGTCGGATACCTCACCAACTTGGACGACCGCAAGCTGCTCGTCACCCCGCAAGCCCGCGATGCGATTTCCGAGGGCATCCTCGCCGCGGTGAAGCGTCTCTACCTTCTCGGCAAGAACGACCGGCCCACCGGAACGTTTACCTTCGCCGAACTCCTGGCGCACGAACGCTCGGTCGAAGCGGGACGCGCCGCACAAGGCTAGATGCAGGGGCCTGCGCCTGCACCGACCGGGTAACGCAGCTTCTCGCTCTCCAGCAGGCGCTCCAACGCCGCCTCGACGTCTGCCTTCCAACCGAGCCCCTGCTCCAACTCGAGCCGCAGCCGCGGAAAGTACCTGTGCGGGGCAACGACCTCGAAGCCGACGTCGGCAAGGTAGTCGGCCTCGATGATGCACTGGTCGATCGAACAATCGCCGAGCACCGCGACCGTCGGCCCGAGCTCCTGCGGAACGAGTCGCGGGTCAGCCAGCTCAGACGCTTCCTGCGTTCGGCCGAAGGCCTCTAACGCACGTACGCCGCGGCGAACCAAGTCGGAGATCACGCCTGCCATCAAATTGCGCGAGATGGTCTCGCTCGCGGCGGCGGACTCGAATCCCATCGACGTCAACAAGACGGCGTCAGCGCTGACCGGACTGGTGGGAAAGAGCCCCGCCCGCGGCACGGCGCGCGGCGGTGCGTAGTAGGCGTAGCCGAGACAGGGAGCTTCGTCCAAGGCGGACGCATCGCCATCGGGCCCGCACTCGACTGCCATCTGGCCGCAGGAGCCCCACTCCAACATCACCATGGAGAGCCAGGCTTCCTTCTCGAACTCGGGGTCCGCGAGATGGTCGTCGCGCTGAAGCGTCGACGGATCGACCTCCCAGAACACACACCGACGCGCGTGCTTGGGCAGCTGCTCGAAGGCCTCGAGCCGCAGCTGCGTAATTCGTGCAGACACTAGTCTCCCGGAGTTTCAATCGGACCTGGCGGCCGCTGCGACCCCACCAGTTTAGAAGAGCTGACCGCGGCGAGCCCGATTTCGGGCCGACCATCCGACGTTAATCGGCCGCCAACCGAATCACGTTGTCGCACAGGGTATTTCCTTCTGGAGGAGTGATTGCCGGCCCGCGCTGGACCAGTAGTGTCACAGTGACGTAATTACCTCGTGTGGTTGGTCATGCCTTCGACGCGTTCATTAGGTCCACTATTCGCTGAAGGTCGTCGACCGAGCCGAACTCGACCACGATCTTGCCCTTGCGTTTGCCAAGCGACACCGTCACGCGCGTATCGAAGGCTGACGACAGTCGTTCGGCAACGTCTTGAAGGCCCGGCATGTGGATCGGCTTGCGGCGCGGAGTCGGTCCGGTGGCGGGACCCGCACGATTCGCCAAGGTGACTGCCTCTTCGGTCGCCCGCACCGACAGGCCCTCCGCGACGATCCGTGCCGCGAGCTCCTCCTGCCGCTCGGACCCACCCTCCAATGCCAACAGCGCTCTAGCGTGGCCCGCGGAAAGCACCCCTGCCGCCACACGGCGCTGGACCGCGATCGGCAACTTCATCAACCTGATCATGTTGGTGATGACGGGTCGCGAGCGACCGATGCGAGCAGCGAGCTCGTCGTGTGTCACGTCGAACTCGTCAAGCAGCTGCTGATAGGCCGCCGCCTCTTCCAACGGGTTGAGCTGTGCCCGATGGATGTTCTCTAGCAAGGCGTCCCGCAGCATGCTGTCGTCGGCGGTCTGGCGCACGATCGCCGGGATCGTCTCCAAGCCTGCCTGCTGGGCGGCGCGCCAACGCCGCTCCCCCATGACCAGTTGATAGCGCTGCGTGCCTGGCGTCGACTCGACGGTCCGGACGACGATCGGCTGCATGAGCCCGAACTCGCGGATCGAGTGCACCAGTTCGGCAAGCGCCTCGCCGTCGAACACCTGGCGCGGCTGCCGCGGGTTCGGCTCGATGAGCGACGGAGCAATCTCGCGGTACTCGGCGCCGACCTCGGATACCGTCTTCCCCTGGGGCGTTGCCCCGTACATGACGTCGGCCGCTGCGTCGCCCATGCCGGGGCTGTAATGGCTAGAGCCATCTTGATCGCTTGGGCCCGTCGGAATCAACGAAGCGAGCCCACGTCCGAGGCCGCTCTTCTTGGTACTCATCGCCACCCCTTGCTCCTCGTGCAGACGCTCATTGCCGTTGCCCTCGCTCTGCGATCTCTCTGCTTGCATCCAGATAGCTCATCGCACCGCGCGAGCCTGGGTCGTACTCCAGGATCGTCATTCCGTATCCAGGCGCCTCGGACACCTTCACGCTGCGCGGAATGATCGTCTTCAATACCTTGTCGCCGAAGTGGCTCCGCACGTCGTCCGCGACCTGGTCCGCCAGCTTCGTCCGACCGTCGTACATGGTGAGAATGACGGTGCTGACGTTCAGGAGTGGGTTCAGGTGAGCCTTCACCAACTCGATGTTGCGGAGAAGCTGGCCCACCCCCTCTAGCGCGTAGTACTCGCACTGGATCGGGATCAGCACCTCCGGGGCCGCCACTAGCGCGTTGACGGTGAGGAGACCGAGCGACGGCGGGCAGTCGATGAACACGTAGTCGAAGTCGTAGGTCTGAAGTCCGGCCAGGGCGTTGCGCAACCGACCCTCGCGAGCCACCATGCTGACCAACTCGATCTCGGCTCCGGCGAGGTCGATCGTTGCGGGGATGCAATACAGGCGTTCGTTGTAGGGACTGCGCTGCAATGCCTCCTCCACCGTGACCTCGCCAATGAGGACCTCGTACGACGACGGCGTTCCTGGCCGGTGTTCGACACCGAGCGCGGTGCTGGCGTTGCCCTGCGGGTCGAGGTCGATCACCAGGGCGCGTAGTCCCTGGAGCGCGAGCGCCGCGGCGACGTTGACGGCGGTGGTCGTCTTTCCCACACCGCCCTTCTGGTTGGCGATCGTGAAGACGCGCTGCCGAGTGGGGCGTGGCAGTTGGTGGCCCTTGGCCCCGTGAAGCAGACGGACCGCGCGTTCGGCCTCGGCTCCGATGGGAGTGTCGGCCGTCGGATTCACCCAGCCCTCGTCGGTCGGCGGAGTCCACGTTTCACGTGAAACATTCGACGGCCCTTCCGGCGGCCCGGCGCCTTCGTCCTGCGGTGGGTTCATCGTCGACTCCTGTCCGAACGAGCCACTCGACCCGGCCGTGCTCGCCTTGTTCCGCGCCGAGCTACCACTACGGTCGCGGGCGGAGTCAAATAGTTCACGCCACATTTCACCACCCCTATGTCGACGGCACCCAACGAGTTCAAGACCCCTCGGTGTTCACCGACTTCTTCCTCGGCTCGATCGCCCTTCAATGCCAACATCAGTCCGCCGTCGCGCAACAGCGGTATGCCCCACCGTGCCAACTTATCGAGTGATGCGACGGCCCGTGACGTGACCGCGTCGACCTCTCCGAGTTCCTCGCGGACGTTGCGATCCTCGGCGCGGCCACGGATCACTTCGACGCTCAACTCCAACTCGGTCACGACCTCGCGGAGGAAGTCGGCTCGTCGCAGCAGTGGCTCGATCAGCGTCACGCGAAGGTCGGGCCGCGCCAACGCGATCGGGATACCGGGAAGGCCCGCGCCGCTCCCGATGTCGGCTACCGAGGTATCGGGCTCGAGAAGCTCGGCGACGGCGACCGAATTCAGGACGTGGCGCTCCCACACGCGACCTACTTCAGACGGGCCGAGGAGCCCGCGCTCGATGCCGTCGCCGGCGAGGATCCGTGCGTAGCGCTCGGCAGCCGAAAGCCCGGGGCCGAAGACGGTCGCAGCGGCGGACGGGGTGGCGGGAATATCGCCATGTTTCACGTGAAACATCCTTCCGGTCCACCGCCGGCCGCCGCACTAACTACATCTATGTAACTCTGAAGATCTTCGAAACGGTGGGTGGTCAACCGGGGAGCACGACAACCCGGCGCGACGGCTCCACGCCCTCGCTCTCGCTGTGCACGCCATCAACCGCTGCGACGGCGTCGTGGACGATCTTCCGCTCGAACGGCGTCATCGGGTCCAGCTCTTCGCGGACACCGCTCTCCAGCACCCGGCGCGCGATCCGTTCGCCCAACGTCGCCAACTCCTCACGCCGGCCGCGACGCCAACGTGCGATGTCGAGCATCAACCGGCTGCGCTCCCCCGTCTTCTGATGGACGGCCAGCCGAGTCAGCTCCTGCAACGCATCCAACACCTCACCCTTGCGGCCGACGAGCTTGTTGAGATCGGTTCCGCCGTCGATGCTGACGACTGCCCTGTCCCCCTCGACGTCGAGATCGATGTCTCCGTCGAAGTCCAACAGGTCGAGGAGCTCTTCCAAATAGTCGCCGGCGATCTCCCCCTCCACCACCAAGCGCTCTTCGAGGTCACCCGTCTTGGGAGCTTGCGCGTCCGTCTCGGTCCGTTCGGCCGTATCGGCATCTGTCATGTTCGTCCTTCTTCCTCACTCACCGGTCGAGCCCACGAAGTCCACTCCGCGCTCGAGTCCGGTCACTACCTGCGTTTCCTAGGTTTGTTGTTGGTGCGGCGCGGCGTTCGGTTCGCAGCACCATTCCGCGCCCCGCCCGCCTTGGCTCCTGGCTTCGGCTTGTTCGAAGTCCCATTCGTGGATCCCGTGCTGGTGATCTCTTCGCCGGATTCCTCCGGTTCCACGGCGTCGAGTGCCGCGGCAGTGACCGTCTCCTCGGATACTTCGGAGCCGGCGTCGGCATTGGCCGGTGTCTTGCGTGGGCGCTTCGGCCGTGCCCCAGGGGCTGGCGCATTGGCGTTGCGGCGCTCTTGCGCCTCCCGCTTCTTTTCCTCTTCGCGCTTCTCGATCTTGCCGAACACGTAGTGCTGCTGGCCGTACGTCCAGATGTTGTTGGACACCCAGTAGAGGATGATCGCGAGCGGAAGGAAGGGACCGCCGACCACGACGCCGAGCGGGAACACGTAGAGCGCGAGCTTGTTCATCATCGCGGTCTGGGGATTGGCCGCCGCCTCGGGACTCTGCCGCTCCACGGACGCTCGGCTGTTGAAGTGAGTTGCGATGCCGGCGATGATCATCAGTGGCACGCCGACAGCGATGACTGCGGCCCTGTCGAATTCGGTGAACGCGCCGAGGCCCGTCGTCTGAATCATCGAGGCGCCGATCGGAGCGCCGAACAGGTTGGCGTCCAGGAAGTGACCGACGTCCGTCGCGCTGAAGAAGTAGTTGCCCAGCGACCGGTTCAGTTCCGGTGTCAGCTGCGGCTGACCAAAGCCGCCCTGAGTTCGGTTGAACGAACGCAACACGTGATACAGACCCAGGAACACCGGTATCTGAGCCAGCATCGGCAGACATCCGAGAATCGGATTGAAGCCGTGGTCCTTCTGCAGCTTCTGCATCTCGACCGCCATGCGCTGACGGTCTTTGCCGTACTTCTTCTGCAGCGCCTTGATCTGGGGCTGCAGCTCCTGCATCTGGCGCGTCGTCTCGATCTGGCGCACGAAGGGCCGATAGAGGATGGCGCGGAGCGTGAAGACGAGGAACATCACCGACAGGGCCCATGCGAAGAAGTTCGAAGGCCCGAGCAAGAAGCCGAACAGCTTGTACCAAAGCCACATGATCGCGGAGACCGGATAGTAGATGTAGTCCAGGCTGGCCCAATTGAAGTCAAAACTAGACAAAAGAATCGCTCCTCAACGTCACGCCTGGGTCGGCCTCTGGGGTCTTCTCCGGAATCGGATCCCATCCCCCACGGTGCCATGGTCCGCACTTGGCGAGTCGAACCGCAGCCAACCACGTGCCGCGGATCAATCCATGGGCGCGGAGCGCGTCGACCGCGTACTGACTACACGTCGGGGTGAACCGGCACGACGGAGGTCGCAGCGGCGAGATCATGTTTCGGTACAACTCGATGGCGCCAATCAGAAGCCTCGCCGATCGACGCCCTGCCGGACTGGCAGTCATTGCCTTCGCCTCCCGGCACCCGCACGCGTTCGTTCGAGCGCAAGCCTCAGCTCTTGCTCGAGTCGCGCAGAGATTGCGTGCCTACTGCTGGGGAGAGCGCGGATTACGATTCTGTCGCCCGCGGCGAGTTCCTCGAGGACGTCACGTGCCACGTGGCGAAGCCTGCGCGAGACTCGGTGCCGCACTACTGCATTGCCAACGGACTTGGCGACGACGAGCCCGATCTTGGGAGCCTCCGAGGCAGGATCGTCGACTCGTAGCGCGTGCACGACGAGGTCGGGCTGGACGGCCCGAACTCCCCGGCTCACCGTCTGCCCGAAATCAGCCGAACGTGTCATCCGGTACTGAGCCGGAAGCACCGCGCTAGCTCCCGAGTCGAATCACGCAGTCAGGGAGTGACGGCCCTTGCGACGGCGACCCGTCACGATTGCCCGGCCCGCGCGCGTACGCATCCGCAGCCGGAACCCGTGCACACGTGCACGGCGTCGGTTGTTGGGCTGAAAGGTCCGCTTGCCCTTGGCCACGACTACATCTCCTCAGTTAAGGCCTTGCGTCTGCGCCCGTCACCAACACGAAGTGATCCTCGTTGGTGGCGGACACAAGCACGGTTCGTACAATCATGTGTCACGCTTGCTAGCCCCGGCGCGGTACCGATGCAACGCGGTCGCAGCCGTATCGCCACGTTCGGGCGACTGTTCGAGGGTACTGACGAGATTTCCCTAGGTCAAACCACCCTCGTATGACCTTCGCAATACCTCATTCGTCACAACATTCACCACCGTCGGGGACATCGCAACCGTGGCTCCGTCAATGTTGCAGAACTGTTGGCAGGTCGGGAGAAAACTGTTAGCTTCTGGCAGTGCCGTTTCGACAGTGACGCGGCGACAGACCACAATGCAGGATGGCCGTTCCCCCGCGAGCCCACAGAACACGTACGGACTGTGACGAGCCCCGGGTCACGACCGTCCGACACATAGACAACGACACGGCGACGGCGCTGTCTGGTTATCCACAATCTGTGGATAACCATGTGGACAGTTTGTCATCGCTCATCTGGCCGTCCTCGCGATCGGCCTCCGAGGGGGCACGTTTTATTTGACAACCGACCCCGACCCACCGTTCGTTGCGATCTGGAACGACGTCGTCGCCGAACTCAATGGCGACCTCCCACCCCAGGACGTCAACGGCGGTCCATCCAGCGCGCCCACCCTCACACCTCAGCAAAGGGCCTGGCTCCAACTCGTCACGCCGTTGGTCATCGCAGAAGGGTTTGCTCTTCTCTCGGTTCCTACGCCATTCGTGCAAAACGAGATCGAGCGGCACCTCCGCGAGCGGATCATCGCGAGCCTCAGCCGTCGTCTCGGACAACGGGTCGAGCTCGGTGTCCGGATCGCCACTCCCGAGCCGGATCCGCAGGGAGAACTGATCAACGAGCCCGAACCTGGCTTCGAAGCGGACAGCGACGAGGTCGACGAGGATCGGGAAGCGCTCGCCAGCGCAGAGGAAAGCTGGCCGCGCTACTTCACCAGCCGGCCGCAGACACCGTCGTCGACCGACGTCAGCCTCAACCGGCGCTATACCTTCGACACCTTCGTCATCGGCGCATCCAACCGTTTCGCACACGCTGCGAGCCTGGCGATCGCCGAAGCACCCGCCCGCGCTTACAACCCACTGTTCATCTGGGGCGAGTCCGGGCTTGGCAAGACTCATCTACTCCACGCCGCGGGCAACTACGCGCAGCGACTGTTTCCTGGCATGCGCGTGAAGTACGTCTCGACCGAAGAGTTCACCAACGACTTCATCAATTCCCTGCGCGACGACCGGCGTGCCTCGTTCAAGCGCAGTTACCGCGACATCGACGTACTCCTGGTCGACGACATTCAATTCATCGAGGGCAAGGAAGGTATCCAGGAGGAGTTCTTCCACACCTTCAATACCTTGCACAACGCCAACAAGCAGATCGTCATCTCCTCGGATCGGCCGCCGAAGCAACTCGCCACGTTGGAGGACAGGCTTCGGACGAGATTCGAATGGGGCTTGATCACCGACGTCCAGCCCCCCGAGCTAGAGACTCGAATCGCCATCCTTCGCAAGAAGGCGCAGATGGACCGACTCGACGTGCCCGCCGACGTTCTCGAGCTCATCGCGAGCAGCATCGAGCGCAACATCCGCGAGCTAGAGGGTGCCCTCATCCGCGTCACTGCGTTCGCGTCCCTGAATAGGACCGCGATCGACAAGTCCCTCGCCGAGATCGTTCTGCGCGACTTGATCTCGGATTCCAGCACCATCCAGATCAGTACCGCCACCATCATGGCGGCCACCGCCGAGTACTTCGAAACCACGGTCGAGGAGTTGCGGGGGCCGGGCAAGACGCGAGCCCTGGCGCAGGCTCGTCAAATTGCGATGTATCTGTGCCGGGAGCTCACGGACCTCTCGCTGCCCAAGATCGGCCAGGCGTTCGGCCGAGATCACACGACCGTCATGTACGCCGAGAAGAAGATTCGCGGCGAAATGGCCCAACGGCGTGAGGTCTTCGATCACGTCAAGGAGCTCACGACGCGCATCCGGCAGCGATCCAAGCGCTGAAACCCGTCAACCTGCTCGCCATCTGTAAAAAACTTGCGCCGCGTCTGCACCACTCGTCACAGGAAAACCTCGTGGATACAGCTGTGCATGGAATCCCGTTGCGCCGTCAGCTCGTGATCCAATCCCACGCCGTCCACATCCGCTCACGAGTACCCCGCCGGCCGTCCACAGTTCAGTCACAACCTCCAAGCGCTCCCACCAGCGAACCAACGCATCCATCCACAACTTCCACAGCCCCTATTACTGTTACTGATCTATCTTCCTAGTAACTACCTTCGAAGAAGGGGCTTGGGAACACACGCTGAGGAGCGTCTCCAGGGGCCTTCTGTCACTCCGATCGATTAGCTTTCAAGTTGGGGCTGAAGGCTCTACGGTGGGTCTTCGACAAGTCGATCGGTCGTCGGGAATTGGCTGGTAAGGCTTGTCGTACGGGTATGGGCGAAGGGACGTTATGGACGTGGTGACGACGACAGTTGGTCTCACCGATTTGAAGTGCCGGCTGGTACGCGAAGACTTCGCCGACGCGGTGGCCTGGGTCGCACGGATCCTGCCGACGAGGCCCACCGTGCCCGTGCTCGCCGGCGTGCTGCTCACGGGATCCGACGATGGCTTGACCATCTCGGGCTACGACTACGAAGTTTCGGCCGAAGTCCGCGTTTCGGCCGAAATAGCTTCCGCTGGAAGCGTTTTGGTGTCTGGGCGGCTGTTGTCCGACATCTCGCGGTCGCTGCCTGCCAAACCGGTGGATCTCAGCGTCGAAGGCACCAGGGTGCTGTTGAGCTGCGGAAGTGCCAGATTCTCCTTGCCAACCATGGCCGTCGAGGACTATCCCAGCCTGCCTGCCCTGCCCGACGAGACGGGTGTGGTGTCGACGGACCTGTTCTCGGAGGCGATCGGTCAGGTTGCCGTCGCCGCCGGTCGAGATGACACACTGCCCATGTTGACCGGTATCCGCGTCGAGATTGCTGGAGAGAAGGTAGTTTTGGCGGCGACGGATCGATTCCGATTGGCCGTTCGCGAACTCACCTGGTCCACTGATTCGGCAGACCTGGAAGCAGCGGTGTTGGTTCCGGCGAAGACATTGGCAGAAGCGGCAAAGGCGGGAACCGACGGTTCCGACGTCCATCTGTCGCTCGGCGCGGGTGCGACCGTGGGCCAAGACGGCCTGCTCGGAATTCGCAGCGACGGCAAACGCACGACGAGTCGGCTTCTCGATGCAGAGTTCCCGAAGTTCCGTCAGCTGCTGCCCGCCGAGCACACGGCCGTAGCGACCATCGGCGTGGCGGAACTCACCGAAGCCATCAAGCGCGTCGCCTTGGTCGCCGATCGCGGGGCCCAGGTGCGGATGGAGTTCGCCGACGATTCACTGAGACTGTCGGCAGGTGGCGACGACGTCGGCCGCGCAGAGGAGGATCTGCCGGTCAGCTTCTCCGGTGAGCCACTCACGATCGCGTTCAATCCGACCTACCTGACCGATGGACTCGGATCGCTGCACTCCGAGAAAGTAACCTTTGGCTTCACGACACCTAGTCGTCCCGCAGTGTTACGCCCGGCGGGAGATGATGAGGGGTACGTCGGCGCAGACGGCCCCTTCCCGGCCGCCCAAACCGATTACGTCTATCTGTTGATGCCGGTGCGGCTTCCAGGCTGACCGGCACTATCGCCACGAAAGAGGCGCACATGCAACTGGGGTTGATCGGTCTCGGCAAAATGGGCTTCAACATGCGGGAACGCTTGCGTCAGGGCGGACACGAGGTAGTGGGCTTCGACCCACGGCCAGAGGTGACCGACGTTCCGACGCTTGCGGCACTGGCAGAAGCGCTCACTGTGCCGCGGGTCGTGTGGGTCATGGTGCCCTCGGGCGAGGTGACGCAGAGCACGATCGAGTCGCTCGCGGATGTTCTCGGCGAGGGCGACCTGGTGATCGACGGTGGCAACTCTCGGTATACCGATGACGCACCTCACGCGAAGTTGTTGGGCGACAAGGGTATTGGCTACATCGACGCTGGCGTCTCCGGTGGTATCTGGGGTTTGACCGAGGGTTACGGGCTGATGGTTGGTGGCAGCGACGCCGACGTTGCGCGCGCCATGCCGATCTTCGACACGTTGCGCCCCGAGGGTCCAGTCGAGGACGGATTCGTGCACGCGGGACCGGTGGGTGCCGGGCACTTCACCAAGATGGTCCACAACGGTATCGAGTACGCGCTGATGACGGCATACGCCGAGGGCTACGAGATCTTGGCCGCCGAGCCATTGGTGAAGAGTCCCGCCGAGGTCTACCAAGCGTGGACCAACGGAACCGTCGTTCGCTCTTGGTTGCAGACGCTGCTTGCGAAGGCGCTCAAGGAAGATCCGAACCTCGCCGACATCACCGGCTACACCGAGGATTCCGGCGAGGGCAGGTGGACGGTCGAGGAGGCCATCCGCCTACGCGTACCCGTGCCGGGCATCGCCGCGTCGTTGTTCGCCAGATTCCTTTCGCGACAGGATGATTCGCCGACAATGAAGGCAGTCGCCGCGTTGCGCAACCAGTTTGGCGGACATGCCGTCAAGAGGGTTAGTACGTCTGGCTGACTTGGTTTGTACGTACGTCATGTGGGGTTGACCGACTTTCGGTCCTGGTCGAGCTTGGACATCGATCTCGATGTCGGGCGGACCGTGTTCGTCGGTCCCAATGGCTTCGGAAAGACGAATATCGTTGAGGCTCTTTGGTATTCGTCAACGTTGGGTTCGCATCGCGTGGCGTCGGACGCGCCACTGATCCGCTCGGGAGCCGAACGTGCTGTGGTGTCGACGATAGTGGTCAACGACAGTCGGGAACTCGCGGTGGACGTCGAGATCACCGCTGGCCGCGCGAACAAGGCGAGGCTCAACCGTTCCCCCGTACGGAGCGCGCGCGAGGTGCTGGGCGTTCTCAAGTGCGTGCTCTTCGCTCCCGAGGACTTGGCCCTGGTTCGCGGGGACCCCGCCGAGCGCAGGCGCTACCTCGACGAGTTGGCCACGACGCGACGGCCGTCGTTGGCGGGTGTACGCGCGGACTACGAGAAGGTGCTTCGTCAGCGCACGGCTCTACTGAAGACGTTGGCCCCGAAGTTTAGAGGCGACTCGAGCGCATTGGAGACACTCGACGTCTGGGATGGACACCTCGCCGCGCATGGCGCCAGGCTCGTGGCGGCCCGCGTCGCCCTCGTCAACGAATTGCATCCCGAAGTCGAGAAGGCGTACCAACTGTTGGCGCCCTCGTCTCGGCCCGCGGCCCTGAGGTATCGCAGTTCGGTGGAGATCATCGAAGCGGAGGCGGCCGTCGGCACCGCTGATGCTGACCTCTTCGAGGCGGCGCTGCTGGCGGAGCTTGCAAGGAAACGACGGGCCGAGCTGGAACGCGGTGTCTGCCTCGTCGGTCCGCATCGGGACGATCTCGAACTGCGCTTGGGAGAGGAACCAGCGAAAGGCTTTGCGAGCCATGGCGAATCGTGGTCCATGGCGCTCTCGCTTAGGCTCGCTTCCTACGAATTGCTTCGAGGCGAGGGCAGCGATCCCGTACTTCTCCTCGATGACGTCTTCGCCGAGCTCGATACGTCTCGTCGGCGGGCCTTGGCCGGGGCCGTTGCCTCAGCCGAGCAGGTGCTCGTCACTGCAGCGGTGGCGGACGACATCCCTGCAGACTGGGATGCGAGACGGGTCGAGATTGGAATGGCCGACGATGAGACGGACCGAAGGTCGGAGGTGATCGGATGAACGACGACGAGGACGGGCCGGAACGGCTCGGACCGCCGGAGCACCTGGCCGGGCTGCAGGGCATGGATTTGGTTCGCCGGACGCTCGAAGAGGCGCGCGGCGCTGCGCGTAGTCAAGGCAAGGACGTCGGGCGCGGCCGTACGACGCCCGCGCGTCGGGTGGCGGGCCGCGGAAAGCGCCGATCGTGGTCGGGTCCCGGTCCCGACGTGCGTGATCCTCAACCGTTGGGTGCGGCGACCATGGACCTCGCGCGTACCCGTGGCTGGTCAGGTCGCGTCGCCGAAGGCGCGGTCTTCGGGAGATGGTCGGAGGTCGTCGGCGACCAGATTGCCGAGCACGCCGCACCCAGTGTGCTGCGCGACGGCGTGTTGACCGTGGTGGCCGAGTCGACGGCGTGGGCGACGCAGTTGCGGATGGTCCAATCGCAACTGTTGGCCAAGATCGCCGCGGCGGTGGGAGACGGCGTGGTGACGACACTGAAGATCACTGGTCCGACGGCTCCGTCATGGCGAAAGGGGCCTCTGCACATCGCGGGCCGAGGGCCGCGCGACACCTACGGATGACGGCCGCACATCCTATCCGCCCAGAGGCGTCAGAAACGAATTTATTCACAGCTGAAGCGTCATGAGGCACCTGAGGCCGAGATATTCGACGCACGGCTCATTTAGCTGTGCAGAAACGCCGCCACAGAATCGGTCCTGATGGTCGTTGACGGTAGACTGGCAAGGGAATCTGCGAGGGCCCTCGTCCCTCGCTTTGCGAACCCCTAGGAGACGCGTCCAACGTGGCTGCCCCAAAGAAGAACGCTCCGACCGAATACGGTGCCGATTCGATCAAGGTCCTCGAAGGTCTGGAGGCGGTCCGCAAACGTCCTGGCATGTACATCGGGTCCACCGGTGAGCGCGGTCTACACCATCTCGTGTGGGAGGTCGTGGACAACGCGGTGGACGAGGCGATGGCCGGCTTCGCCACCAGGGTCGACGTGCGGATCCTCGAAGACGGCGGCGTATCGGTGACGGACGACGGCCGCGGCATCCCCGTCGCCATGCACTCCACTGGCATCCCGACCGTCGACGTCGTCATGACCGTCTTGCACGCAGGCGGCAAGTTCGAGCAAGGCGCCTACCAGGTGTCCGGCGGGTTGCACGGCGTGGGCGTGTCCGTCGTGAACGCACTGTCGCTACGCCTCGAGGCCGACATCTTCAAGGACGGCTACGAGTGGTTTCAGACCTACGACCGTTCGGTTCCCGGCACCCTCAAGCAGGGTGAGAAGACGCGCAAGACGGGCACCACGATCCGATTCTGGGCGGACCCGGACATCTTCGAGACGACGAACTATGACTTCGAGACCATCGCTAGGCGCCTACAGGAGATGGCCTTCCTCAACAAGGGCCTGACGATCGAGCTCACCGATGAGCGAGTTGCCCCAGAAGAAGTCGTCGACGACATCGTCAGCGACCAGGCCGAGGCGCCAAAGTCCGCCGAGGAGAAGGCGGCCGAGGCGGCAAGTCCGCACAAGGTGAAACACAGGGTCTTCCACTACCCCGGTGGCCTGGTCGACTTCGTCAAGCACATCAACCGCACCAAGAATCCAATTCAGCCGAGTGTCATCGACTTCGACGGCAAGGGCGAAGGCCACGAGGTCGAGATCGCCATGCAGTGGAACGGCGGCTATTCCGAGTCCGTGCACACGTTCGCAAACACCATCAACACGCACGAGGGAGGCACGCACGAAGAAGGGTTCCGCGCAGCGCTGACGTCGGTGGTGAACAAGTACGCCAAGGACAAGAAGCTGCTGAAGGACAAGGATCCCAACCTCAGCGGTGAGGACATCCGCGAAGGGCTCGCCGCCGTCATCTCGGTCAAGGTATCGCAGCCTCAGTTCGAGGGTCAGACCAAGACCAAGCTCGGCAACACCGAGGTGAAGTCATTCGTCCAGAAGGTCTGCAACGAGCAGATCGCCCACTGGTTCGAAGCCAATCCCGCCGAAGCGAAGACCGTCGTCAACAAGGCAGTCCAGTCGGCGCAGGCTCGGGCCGCAGCACGCAAGGCACGAGATCTGGTGCGCCGCAAGAGCGCAACCGACATCGGTGGCCTTCCGGGCAAGCTCGCAGACTGCCGGTCGGCAGATCCGCGCGCGTGCGAACTCTACGTCGTGGAGGGCGACTCGGCGGGCGGCTCCGCGAAGAGCGGGCGTGACTCGATGTTCCAGGCCATCCTGCCGTTGCGCGGCAAGATCATCAACGTCGAGAAGGCCCGCATCGACCGCGTCCTGAAGAACACGGAAGTCCAGGCCATCATCACGGCGTTGGGTACGGGCATTCATGACGAGTTCGATCTCACCAAGCTGCGGTACCACAAGATCGTGTTGATGGCCGACGCGGACGTTGACGGACAACACATTTCGACCCTGCTGCTGACGTTGTTGTTCCGGTTCATGCGGCCGCTGATCGAGAACGGTCACGTCTTCCTCGCACAGCCTCCGCTGTACAAGCTGAAGTGGCAGCGCTCCGAACCCGAGTTCGCCTACTCCGACCGTGAACGCGACGGCCTTCTGGAGACCGGGCGGGCCGCAGGCAGGAAGATCAACACCGAGGACGGCATTCAGCGCTACAAGGGTCTTGGCGAGATGGACGCCAAGGAACTGTGGGAAACCACGATGGATCCTTCGGTCCGGGTGCTCCGTCAGATCACCCTGGACGACGCTGCTGCCGCCGACGAGTTGTTCTCGATCCTGATGGGCGAGGACGTGGAGGCTCGACGCAGCTTCATCACCCGTAATGCCAAGGACGTCCGTTTCCTGGATGTGTAAGCGCGACAACCACATCCGCGCGTACTGACGATCAGACGAGGAACAGATGACAGACACCACCCTTCCGCCAGGTGACGACGATACCGGCGATCGCATCGAACCGGTCGACATCCAGCAGGAGATGCAGCGCAGCTACATCGACTACGCGATGAGCGTCATCGTCGGTCGTGCGCTGCCCGAGGTTCGTGACGGCCTCAAGCCCGTGCACCGTCGGGTGCTGTATGCGATGTACGACTCGGGCTTCCGCCCAGACCGCGGCCACGCGAAATCCGCACGCTCCGTAGCCGAGACGATGGGCAACTATCACCCGCACGGTGACTCCTCGATCTACGACACCCTCGTCCGGATGGCGCAGCCGTGGTCGCTTCGCTATCCGCTAGTCGACGGGCAGGGCAACTTCGGCTCGCCGGGCAACGATCCTCCGGCGGCAATGAGGTACTGCGTGACGGCGGATGCGCTGGTGCGTTTGCCGTTCGGGCGGTCGGTTCGCATTGGCGACGTCGTTCCTGGCGCGAAGCCGAATTCGGACAATGCCGTCGAGCTCAAAGCCCTTGATCGACATGGCAATCCAGTACTGGCCGATACCCTGTTTCACTCTGGTGAGCATCAGAGCTACCTCGTCGAAACCGATGAGGGATACACGGTCACGGGCACGGAGAATCACCCGTTGCTGTGCCTAGTTGACGTCGCCGGCGTGCCGACGCTGCTTTGGAGGCTCATCGAGGAAATTCGGCCAAATGATCGCGTTGTCATACAGCGCACGCCGCCAACGGAGTTTGGACCCGCCGATTGGCGTCCGACCATGGAAGCCCTGCTGCTCGGGGCGTTCGTCAGCGAGGGCTTCGTCTCCGGCAAGCGTGCGGGATTCAACAACCTCGATCGCGACTACTTCAACATGGTGGTTGCTGCGTATGACGCAGTCGTGGGTGGCAATCGTTACGTCTATTCGCGAACCATCGCGTCGGGCGGGCAATTGCATGAACTGGACATCCAGAATCTCGAGGCCTTGGACCAAAGCTGCCTCGCGGAGCTGAAAGGTACTCGTTCTGCGGACAAGGTCGTCCCGGAGTGGTTGTGGCAGGCGCCGTCCGCGGTGAAGCGGGCCTTCCTGCAGGCATTGTTCGAAGGCGATGGATCTTGCTCTGCGCTCCCCCGCCACACGATCCAGGTGTCCTACTCGACACGCAGCGTTCAGTTGGCGAAGGACGTCCAGCAGATGCTGCTCGAGTTCGGCGTCATCTCGCGCCGCTACGTACATGCCACCGGTGAGCACAAAGTGGTCATCACGAACCGGGCGCAGGCGGAATGGTTCGCCAAGCAGATCGGGTTCGGGGGCCGTAAGCAGAAGAAGCTCATCGAACTTCTCGCTGCTCTGCCCGAACGTGCAGCCGGAATGGACTGGGACCACGTTCCAGGTCTCGCGAGCTTCATTCGCAACCACAGTGGAGGCCGATGGGTCGACAAGGAATGGTTGCGGAAGCACAACGTTGATCGACTCTCGCGCTGGCAGCGCGATGGCGCCGAAATCCTTTCGCACATCGCCGATCCCGAGGTTCGGGCCATTGCAAGTGAACTCACCGACGGGCGGTTCTACTATGCCCGTGTCGCCAGCGTCACCGATGCTGGCGTGCAGCCCGTCTACAGTTTGCGGGTCGACACCGACGACCACAGCTTCATCACGAACGGATTCGTCAGCCACAACACCGAAGCACGGCTCACTCCGCTCGCGATGGAGATGTTGCGTGAAATCGACGAGGAGACAGTCGATTTCATCCCCAACTACGACGGCCGCGTGCAAGAGCCGACCGTTCTCCCCAGCCGGTTCCCGAACCTGCTCGCCAACGGCTCCGGTGGCATCGCGGTCGGCATGGCCACCAACATGCCGCCCCACAATCTGCGCGAGTTGGCCGAGGCCGTGTTCTGGTGCCTGGACAACTACGAGGCGGACGAAGAGGCGACGCTGGCCGCCGTCACCGAGTGCGTCAAGGGACCCGACTTCCCCACCTATGGATTGATCGTCGGGTCGCAGGGGATCCACGACGCGTACACCACCGGCCGCGGGTCGATCCGCATGCGCGGCGTCGTCGAGATCGAAGAGGACTCCCGCGGCCGCACCTTGCTGGTCATCACCGAGCTCCCCTACCAGGTGAACCACGACAACTTCATCACCTCGATCGCCGAGCAGGTCCGCGACGGCAGGCTCGCGGGCATCTCGAACATCGAGGACCAGAGCAGTGACCGCGTTGGGTTGCGCATCGTCGTCGAGATCAAACGCGATGCCGTGGCGAAGGTCGTGCTGAACAACCTCTACAAGCACACCCAGCTGCAGACCAGCTTCGGCGCCAACATGCTGTCGATCGTCGACGGCGTGCCCCGCACGCTGCGGCTCGACCAGCTGATCCGACATTACGTCGTCCACCAGCTCGACGTGATCGTCCGCCGCACCACCTACCGGTTGCGCAAGGCCAACGAGCGAGCGCACATCTTGCGAGGCTTGGTCAAGGCACTGGATGCCCTCGACGAGGTGATCGCGCTGATCCGGGCATCAGAGACCGTCGACGTCGCACGCCAGGGATTGATCGAGCTGCTCGACATCGACGAAATCCAGGCGCAGGCGATCCTCGACATGCAGCTGCGTCGCCTCGCGGCGTTGGAGCGTCAGCGCATCGTCGACGACCTTGCCAAGATCGAGGCCGAGATCGCCGACCTCGAGGACATCCTGGCCAAGCCGGAGCGCCAGCGCGCCATCGTCCACGACGAGCTGGCCGAGCTGGTGGAGAAGTACGGCGACGACCGTCGCACGCGGATCATCCCGGCAGACGGCGACGTCGCCGACGAGGACCTGATCGCCCGCGAAGAGGTGGTCGTCACGATCACCGAGACCGGCTACGCCAAGCGGACCAAGTCCGACCTGTACCGCAGCCAGAAGCGTGGCGGCAAGGGCGTGCAAGGTGCCGGCCTCAAGCAGGACGACATCGTGAAGCACTTCTTCGTCAGCTCGACTCATGACTGGATCCTCTTCTTCACCACGCAGGGGCGGGTGTACCGCGCGAAGGCATACGAGCTCCCCGAGGCGTCGCGGACCGCCCGCGGACAGCACGTCGCGAATCTGCTGGCCTTCCAGCCAGAGGAGCGCATCGCCCAGGTCATCCAGATAAAGAGCTACGAGGATGCGCCGTACCTCGTGCTTGCGACGCGCAACGGTCTGGTGAAGAAGTCGAAGCTCACCGACTTCGATTCGAATCGCTCGGGAGGCATCGTCGCGATCAACCTCCGCGACCAAGACGAACTCGTCGGCGTCGTCCTCTGCTCTGCAGACGAAGACCTGCTGTTGGTGTCCGCCAAGGGCCAGTCGATCCGGTTCTCGGCGACCGACGAGGCGCTGCGTCCGATGGGCCGAGCAACCTCCGGCGTCCAGGGCATGCGGTTCAACGACGAAGACGAGCTGCTGTCCCTCAACGTCGTCCAAGAAGGCACGTACCTGCTGGTCGCGACGGCTGGCGGCTACGCGAAGCGAACCGCCATCGAGGAGTACACGGTGCAAGGGCGCGGCGGCAAGGGCATCCTTACGATCCAGTACGACCGCCGACGTGGCAGTCTGGTTGGAGCGTTGATCGTCGACGACGACACCGAGCTCTACGCCATCACCTCTGGTGGGGGTGTCATCCGGACCGCGGCACGCCAAGTACGCAAGGCCGGGCGGCAGACCAAGGGGGTGCGGTTGATGAACCTCGGCGAGGGCGACACACTGGTTGCCGTTGCGCGCAACGCCGACGAGGGTGAGTCGGAAGGCGATGAGTCCGACGCGACGTAACGCCCCGGACGTGGGCAAGCCGGCCGCCAAGGGCAGCCGGCCCGAGCTAAGGAGTCGCAGTTGAGCTCACCGAACGACCCGGGGTACCCGGGCGACGGTCCCGGTGACGGCAACGGCAACGGCAACGGACTGCCCGGCAACGGCTTCGACGGTGCCTCGAACGGTCCCGCCGATCACGGGGACGTGCCACCGTGGGAGCGCGGCGCCTCACGTGGCCGGCCTGCGCAGCGCACGAAGGAGCCCACCCCGAGGCCCGAGGGCGGACGCGGGAACACGGCGACCGGACAGTCTCCCGTCGACGCGCGGATCAACCGGTTCATGTCGGGTGGTCCTGCGAGTCCGCCACGCGACACGTCCCCGCCAATCCCGACACGTGAGGCTCCCCCTCGCGAAGCTCCTCCGAAGCGCGAGGCCCCGGTACGCGAGCCCGCAGCGGCACGTGAGCCTGCTCCCCCGGTGCGCGAACCCGAACCGGTGCGTCCCGAGGCGTACGCCTCCGAACTGCCGGACCTGTCGAGCCCGGCACCGCGCGCCGGACAGCGTCGGTCCGCCGGGGAGCAAGCTGCGGCCGACCCTCCCGCTCGGTCGGCGCGGGGCGGCGCTCGCACCCAGGTGATCAACAAGACCGCCGGCCCGGTTCGGGCGAGCATGCAGATCCGGCGGTTGGATCCGTGGAGTGTGCTCAAGGTCTCGCTGGTGCTCTCCGTCGCCTTGTTCTTCGTCTGGATGATCGCCGTCGCGTTCCTCTACCTGGTACTCGGCGCGATGGGCGTGTGGAGCAAGCTCAACAGCAACGTCGGCGATCTCTTGACGAGCGCGAGCGGTAGCGGTGGCGAATTGGTCTCCAGCGGAACGATCTTCGGCGGCGCGCTGCTGATCGGGTTGGTCAACATCGTGCTGCTAACGGCGATGTCGACCTGCGGTGCCTTCATCTACAACCTCACCACGGACATCGTCGGAGGCATCGAGGTCACCCTCGCCGACAGGGATTGAATCGACGGCGGGCCGCCGTGATCGATCGCGGTTTGGGAGCACGGTACGCATTGCGGTAATCTCGTCGCTCGGCCCCATGCGACTACGGGCCTATAGCTCAGGTGGTTAGAGCGCTTCGCTGATAACGAAGAGGTCGGAGGTTCGAGTCCTCCTAGGCCCACGGTTGCCGGTTTACCGGCAGACCCACACGGGAGGTGGACGGTGCGTCGAGCAGTACTGCTGTTCGTCGCGGTGACCGTGGCAGTGTTGATCTGGCGGCAGCGCCAGGGTGTCGAGGTTTGGCACGTCGCCGCGGATCAGCCGGGCTGATCATCGCCCATAGAGGGGCCTTAGCTCAGTTGGTAGAGCGCTGCCTTTGCAAGGCAGATGTCAGGAGTTCGAATCTCCTAGGCTCCACAAGCTTCAAATGACGCCGCATCAGCGGGTGCGATGAATCAGACGTCACCGTCCAGAAGATCAGCGACGGCGTCTATCCGGGGCCCTGGTTCTAGTCCGCGAGCGCTTCGATCCACGGATGGCCCGGGTGCACCCGACTCAGCCAATCGCGTAGTCGTGATCGCCGCGTCCGACCCATCGCTGGCGCCACCCGCTGAAAGTCGAGAGAGTCCTTGTCGCGCAGGTGTTTGGCCTTGAACAGCAGCACCACCTCGGGAGCGGCGTACGGGACGCCGTCGTTGGTGTGAAGGATGAGTTCACCGTAGGGCAGCGTGATCGATGGGTCGCGCCTGCACACCCAGCGGTCGCCGAGGTGCGGTTCGCGAAAGACGTCGAGGCGATAGAGCCCGGTCGCGGGCTCCCGCAGCCATGTCTGGTGTTGTTGGGTGAGCTGCTCCGGGAAAGGCCACACCTGACCATCGCCGACGACGTCCCACTCGAAGCCCGGGAATGCCGCGAGTACTTCGTCGAAATGCGATGCTGGCACCGCGATTTCGAGATCATCGTGGGCGCGGGCCGCATCGGGTGTGAACAACTCCAGTGCCCAGCCCGCCGCGATGCACCACGGGGCTGCGACGCCCGCCAGCTGGGGTGCGACGTCGCTGGGTGTCCATGCCGCCCATAGTCGTTCGACGTCGGCGTCCGAAAGCCTGCGTCCCACTATGGCTTTGGCGTGACTTCCACGCTCGGGGGACGCGGCGACGGGTCGGGCTGCGTGGAGCGTCTGATGATCGAGAACGCAACACCGCCGACGGCCAACACTCCCACGGCGGCGACCGCGAGCACGAGAGGGCGAGGACGCCGCCTGGCCCTCCGAGCCTCCTGGTACACCGCAGGCAGGCTGGCGACCACCTCCTGTGCGGCGGCGAGCTCGGTCTCGAGCGCCTCCTTCGCCGCGCGTCGGCCCTTCGCGTAGTGGCTACCCAGCCACGCCGCAGTGGACCGCGCTGACGTCAGACCCAACCCCGCTGCGCCCCACGTGAGATCGACGGGCCCGGACGCCGAGTGCTTCATACCGCGCGCGAACCTCTCCCTAGAGGTCAACCGATCGGCCTTGGTCTTCGAGCTCATGCCCTTCAGCCTGCCATCATCGCCGTACCGCGGGGGCGAGATCAGGCGTTCAATCGCGGATGGCACACTGGCATGCCGTGACGAGTCCAATACAGACAGCGACCGCGACCCTGCACACCAACCGCGGTGACATCAAGATCGCACTCTTCGGCAACCACGCCCCCAAGACGGTCGGCAACTTCGTCGGATTGGCCCAGGGCACCAAGGATTACAGCACCGAGAACGCCTCGGGCGGCACCTCAGGTCCGTTCTACGATGGCGCGATCTTCCACCGGGTCATCGAGGGCTTCATGCTTCAGGGCGGCGATCCGACTGGCAGCGGTCGCGGGGGACCCGGTTACAGGTTCGCCGACGAATTCCACCCCGAACTCGTCTTCGACAAGCCCTACCTGCTGGCCATGGCCAACGCCGGCCCAGGCACCAATGGATCTCAGTTCTTCATCACGGTTGGCAAGACCCCGCACCTCAACCGCAAGCACACGATCTTCGGCGAGGTCGTCGACGCGGACTCGCAGAAGGTCGTCGACGCCATCGCGACCACCCCGGTCGACGGCAGCGACCGGCCGCTGGAGCCCGTCGTGATCGAGTCGGTCACCATCTCCTAGGCACGCTGACGAGACGCCCAACGTGCGGATTCGTCCGCCCTCTCTCGGGCGATGCGTCTCAATCCGCACGTTCGCGCGCCCTGACAGGGAGACGTCGTACTAGTTCTTGCCCGCGTAACCGGCTTCGGTGAGCGCGTCCAGCACGTCGATCGGATCCGTTCCCAGATCCCATCGGGTGAAGACGTGAAGCCTGTCGTCGACGCCGTCGATCTCGAGTAGGCGGACCTTGCGCGCGATCCGGCGAAACTCGGTGATCCGGACGTTCGCGATGTCGGCGCGCTCAAGCACGTGCGTGCTCAGCCAACCCTTGATTTGAATCCCCTCTGGCGTGATTGCCAGCTTTGGGCGCGCCCGCCAGGACAGCGTTGCAAACACCAGCAGACCTACTGCAGCGATCCCGGCGAGTAGGCGCCCGGGACCGTCTGTGACTACGGTCACACAGGCGGTAGCCATCACTGCGCCGAAGATGGCACACGCTGCGATTCCCGCACTAGACGGGCTCCATTGAGTTTGCTGCATGGTCGTTGAACAGCCTCTACGCGTGTCTGATGGGCTTATCCACAGGTGCTATCCCCAATGGGGATGAATCACAACCGTGTGATTGGGTGACCAGAAGGTTGCGGAACGGGTAACGGGTTTGGACCAAGTTGAATGCATAACCGTGGCGTAAACGCCTACCGCCAACGCATGGTGAGCAACAGGCCGGAGATCATGAAGGCAAACGCGATCGCATAGTTCCACTGGGCGAGGTTGGCCATCCACTGCAGGAACGACGGCGCGTCGACGGGGTTGGTCGCAGCCAGCTGGAAGACGAGGAGCCACATCAGGCCGATCAGCATCAGGCCGATGAAGAGCACCACGAACCACACGCTGGAGGGGCCGGCCTTCACCTTGACCGGAATCCGGCTCACCGGGCTGATGGTGAAATCGTTCTTCTTGCGAACCTTGGACTTGGGCATGGATACCTTCGAGACAGTCGGCGTCACACTCTGCGACGATGATGCGGGTGCATTCAAGAGCCTAACGCAGCGACGCGTCAGCCAGCGAAGTCCGCAAGAACGGGGGAGAGGCCGATGTCGGAAGGGAAGCGAAAGTCCCCGTGGCGGCTCGGGGTGCCAGCGGTGTGCCTGTGCGCCGGTCTACTCCTCGCGGCGACCCACACTGTGTCGAAGGGCGGCGAGATCAGACGCAGCGATGCCCCCCGTCTCGTCGACCTCGTCCGTGAGGCCCAGCATGCGGTGGATCGGATGAGCTCCGAGCGCGACGCACTGGTGACGGAGATCGACTCACACCACGGAGGCTCGCCTACGGTCCACGCGGCTCTTGACGCGATCACGGCCAGGGCAGGAATGCTGGCGATGGATGCCGGCCTCGACCCAGTTCGGGGTCCTGGTCTCGTCGTGACCCTTGACGACGCGCAGCGCGACATCGACGGGCGGTTTCCACGCGATGCCTCTCCCGACGACCTGGTCGTGCACCAGCAGGACATCTCGGCGGTTCTGAACGCACTGTGGTCGGCGGGCGCCGAGGGAATTCAGGTGCAGGATCAACGCATCATCGCGACGTCTGCGCCGCAGTGCGTCGGGAACACACTGCTGCTGAACGGCCGGACCTACAGTCCGCCGTACGTCGTGTCGGCCATCGGCGACGTCTCCGCGATGCAGGCGGCGCTCGCAGCGGCTCCCCTGGTCACGCTGTACAAGCAGTACGTCGTGCGGTTCGGCCTCGGCTACTCGGAACGGCCGACGAACGACGTGGAGTTGGTCGGGTACCGGCCGCCGGTCCGCATGCAGTGGGCCAAGCCGGCAGGCCCGCTGGGCTACTGACGACGCCGGGCGAAGTAGCCTGAGCGCATGCGAGTCCTCGTCGTCGACAACTACGACAGCTTCGTGTTCAACCTCGTCCAGTATCTGGGGCAGCTGGGCGTCGAGGCCGTCGTGTGGCGCAACGACGACGCCAACCTCTCGACCGAGTCGGGCGTCGGCTCGGCGGTCAAGGAGTTCGACGGCATCCTGCTCAGCCCCGGCCCTGGCACGCCAGAGCGCGCCGGGGCGTCCATTCCGTTGGTGCGTGCGTGCGCCGAGGCAGTGACACCGCTGCTCGGGGTGTGCCTGGGACACCAGGCCATCGGTGTCGCATTCGGGGGCACGGTGGACAGGGCCCCGGAGCTGCTACACGGTAAGACCAGCGAGGTCTTTCACACCAATAGCGGTGTGCTGAAAGGACTTCCAGATCCCTTCACCGCTACGAGGTATCACTCCCTGACGATTCTGCCCGAGACTTTGCCCGTGGACCTCGAGGTGACGGCCCGCACGGCGGGCGGCGTGATCATGGGCGTGCAGCACGTCGACCTACCCATCCACGGCGTCCAATTCCACCCAGAGTCGATCCTGACCGAGGGTGGACACCGGATGCTCGCCAATTGGCTTGGGGCATGCGGCGAGGCGCCGTCCGAGGGCCTGGTGACCCGACTGGAGCAGGAAGTGGCCGACGCGGTTCGAGCGGCTACGACGCGAAGCTCAGCGTAATGGGGCTGCCGAGGTTGACCCCGGTGCCTGCGGGCGGGTTCTGAGTCACCACGGCGTTGGTCTTCTGGCCGCTGTTCTGCACGTCGGGACCTGGCACCAGCCCGCCCGTCCAGCCGAGCGAACGCAAGATGGGCTCGGCATCGACCCAGAACTTCCCGACCAAGTTGGGCATCGTGAACTGGTTGCCCTTGGACACCTGGATCTGAATCAGCATGTCCAACGGAACTACTTGTCCAGCAGGGGGATTGGTACCCACGACCTGGCCGAGCGGCTTGGTGCTGTCGACGTCGACGCGGGCGATGGTGGCGAAGCCGGCTTGGGTGAGGACCCTCGTGCAATCGTCCGCGGACAGGTTGGCACAGTCGGGTATCGGTTTGGTGTCGGGGCCAGAGCCCACGATGATGGTGACGACGTTGGTGACCGCCGACGTTTGGTTGGCAGGCGGATTGGTACCGACGACGCGGTCCTTCATCTCCGGCGCCGACGCCGACGTACTCTCCTTCACCTTCTCGAAGCCCGCCGCCTTCAGCTTGCGCACGGCCTCGGCGTAGCTGAGACCCGATACGTCGGGTACCTCGCGCTGCTCGGGACCCGATGACACGTTGATCGTGATGTCGTCGCCGGCGCTGACGGCGCTGTTCGCGCCAGGGTCAGTGCTGATGACGTGATCAACCGGCACCGTGGAGTCGGACTCCTGGTTGGTGCGCGTCTTGAAGCCACGGTTCTGCAGCGTGGCGATCGCATCGTCTCGCGCCTGACCGCTGACGTCGGGTACCTGCAGGTCTCGCGGGCCGCCGCCGATGAGGTTGATCGAGATCGTCACGACGACGGTCAGCACCGCGAGCACCGCGACGATGGCGAGCCACCGGGCGATGGAGCCGTTGCCATCCCGTTCCTCGTAGCTCGTGCGGTGGGACGTGTCGGTGGGCGGGGTGCGACCGAACACGGGGCTGGCCGAGATCAGGCTGGTGCGTTCGGCGTCGGTGAGGATCTTCGGCGCCTCGGGCGCTTGGCCGCTGTGCACGCGAATGAGGTCTGTACGCATCTCCGCCGCGGTCTGGTAGCGGTTCTCGGGGTTCTTGGCGAGAGCCTTCAATACGACGGCGTCGAGCTCCGGCGAGATTCCGTCGTACCGCTCGGACGGCGGGACGGGATCTTCGCGGACGTGCTGGTAGGCCACCGCGACGGGGGAGTCACCGACGAAAGGTGGTTCCCCCGTGAGGATTTCGTAGAGAACACAGCCCAGTGAGTACACGTCGGAACGGGAGTCGACGGTCTCTCCGCGCGCCTGTTCCGGCGAAAGGTACTGAGCGGTGCCGATGACGGCGGAGGTCTGGGTGACGCTGTTGCCGCTGTCGGCGAGCGCGCGGGCGATGCCGAAGTCCATCACCTTCACCGCGCCAGCCTTGCTGATCATGATGTTCGCGGGCTTGACGTCGCGGTGGATGATGCCGTGCTGGTGGCTGAAGTTCAGGGCTTGGCAGGCGTCGGCGATGATCTCGATGGCCTGACGCGGGGGGATTGGTCCGTCGCCGTGCACGATGTCGCGCAGCGTGACGCCGTCGACGTACTCCATCACGATGTAGGGGAGGGGACCCGCAGGCGTTTCGGCCTCCCCGGTGTCGTACACCGCCACGATCGCCGGATGATTCAGCGCGGCGGCGTTCTGTGCCTCGCGACGGAAGCGGAGATAGAAGCTCGGATCGCGGGCGAGGTCGGCGCGCAGGACCTTCACGGCGACGTCGCGATGCAAACGGATGTCGCGGGCGAGGTGCACCTCGGACATGCCGCCAAAACCGAGGATCTCGCCGATTTCGTAGCGATCGGACAACTGCTGCGGAGTGGTCATCCGTACGCCCAAGGCCGATCTGGCGCGGGATCGATCGATGCCAGCGACGGCAGCGCACCCGGTGTGGCTGGCGGTGCGGGCGCTGGAGACTCCGGAGGCGGCGACACGGGTATCACCGTCGTGTTCGTGATGGTCGGCGGTGGGGGCGTCGTCTTGCGTTCGTCACGCCAATTCATCAACAGTACGACGGCGATGACGATGGCGAGCGCGCCGAGCACGCCTGCGGCCCAGAGCAACGCCCGCTGACCCGGCGAGAACATGCTGCGGCTCGGCGCAGGCGGAGTGCGATGGGTGCCGGTGACCGGTGGCCGCTGACGCACGACGGTGGGAGGACGACCCGGATCGACCGCAGGCCGCATCTGGGTGGCGCCGACGGACGCGGGGCTCGCCCTGCCGATCGTCGGCGCTTGATTGGGACGGGGTGGGCGTCGTCCTGCGCGCACCGCGGCGACCGCGTCGGCGAACGCGCCGCCCGTGCGGTACCGCTGCGAGGGCTCCTTCGACAGCGTGATCTCGATGAGCTCGCGAACGTTCGGAGGCAGGTCGGCAGGCAGTGGTGGCGGCTGTTCCTTGATGTGCTTCATCGCTACGGTGAGCGCGCCGTCCCCGGTGAACGGGCGGCGCCCTGAAACCGATTCGTAGCCAACGACTCCCAGCGAGTACACGTCGCTGGCCGCCGTGGCGTCGCGGCCGAGGGCCTGCTCGGGTGCGATGTACTGGGCGGTGCCCATCACCATGCCGGTCTGCGTCACGGGGGCGGCGTCGACGGCCTTGGCGATGCCGAAGTCGGTGAGCTTGACCTGCCCGGTCGGGGTGATCATGATGTTGCCTGGCTTGACGTCGCGATGCACCAAACCGGCGTTGTGGGCGACCTGAAGCGCGCGGCCGGTCTGCTCGAGCATGTCGAGGGAATGCCGCAGCGACAACCGGCCCGTGCGCTTGATCACGGAGTTGAGCGGCTCGCCGTTGACGAGTTCCATCACCAGGTATGCGGTTCGGCCCGCGTCGGCCAGCTCCGTCTCGCCGTAGTCATACACGCTGGCGATGCCGGGATGGTTCAACATCGCCACGGTGCGCGCCTCCGCACGGAACCTCTCGACGAACTCGGCGTCGGTGGAGAACTCCGCCTTGAGGACCTTGATGGCGACCTGGCGGCCGAGCCGGGAGTCCTTGCCTTCCCACACCTGGCCCATGCCACCGGTGGCGATGAGGCGTTCCAACCGGTACCGGTCGGACAGGGTCACCCCGACGCGCGCGGTCATGATGGGGCCCCTAGTGCAGCGGCGATGGTGGCCCGCCCAATCGGCGCGGCCAGCGCACCGCCGGTCGCGGACAGCCTGTCGCCACCGTCCTCCACGAGGACGGCGACAGCGATCTTGGGCGCCTTGGCAGGCGCGAACGCGATGTACCAAGCGTGCGGTGGGGTGTTCCGCGGGTCGGTACCGTGCTCGGCCGTGCCGGTCTTGGATGCGATCTGCACGCCGGCGATGGCTCCTTTCTGCTGAGTCACCTGTTCGGCGTCAATCATCAGATCCGTAAGTGTAGCTGCGACCTGGGATGACACCGCCCGCCGGACTTCAGTAGGGGCCGTCGTGCTGATGTTGGCCAGGTCAGGACCCTTGACGTCTTGAACGAGATACGGCTGCATCGTCAGCCCGCCGTTGGCGATTGTCGCGGCGATCATCGCATTCTGCAACGGCGTGAGCGCAACGTCCTTCTGCCCGATGCTCGTAATGCCGAGCGCGGCGGCATCGCTGATCGGGCCCAGCCTCGATTCGGCGACCTGGAGCGGGATCGGCTCTGGGGCTGCATCGAGACCAAAGGCCCGTGCGGCGTTGCGCACCGCGTCGGTCCCGGTGTCGATGCCGAGCTGGACGAAGGCGGTGTTGCACGATTTCGCGAACGCGACCTTCAATGGCACCGTCGGCCCGTCTCCGCACGCGGCCCCGCCGTAGTTCTCCAGCGTTGCGGTGCTGTCCGGCAACGGAATTCGCGCTGCGGACGTGACCAAGGTGTCGGGCGTCGCACCCGCTTGCAAGGCGGCGGCCGTGGTGATCACCTTGAACGTCGAGCCGGGGGGATAGGTCTCGGCGATGGCTCGGTTGACCAACGGTGAGTTCGGATCGTCGCGGAAACGCTGCCACGCGGCGGACTGCTCCTCGGCGTCATGCGATGCAAGCAGATTGGGGTCGTACGACGGCGCCGACACCATCGCGAGGATCTTTCCCGTCGACGGTTCCAGCGCGACGACCGAGCCCTTGCACGGCCCGTTGCAGCCACTGGCCAGGGCTTCCCACGCGGCCTGCTGTACCTGTGGGTTGAGCGTGGTCTCGACGTTGCCGCCGCGCGGGTCGCGGCCGGTGAAGAAGTCCGCGATGCGTCGTCCGAACAGTCTTTCGTCGGACCCGTTGAGAATCGAGTCCTCCGCGCGCTCTAGCCCAGTGCTCGAATACTGGAGCGAATAGAAGCCGGTGACAGGGGCATACATCTGCGGTTCGGGGTACACCCGCAGAAAGCGGAAGCGGCCGTTGGTCGACACCGAGTAGGCCAGCAACTGACCGCCCGCCGAGATCTGGCCGCGTTGGCGGGAGTACTCGTCGAGGAGGACTCGCTGGTTGCGCGGGTCACTTCGGAGTCCGCCTGCTGTGAAGACCTGTGTCAGCGTTGCGTTGGCCAGCAGGAGAACGACCAGGGCCATGATCGTGACGGAAATTCTGCGCAGGGAGGTGTTCATACCTTCTGAATGACCTCGGTGCTTGCCGATGCAATCGGCGTGGGGTTCGGCGGCGGGGTGGTGATGGGCTTGCGGGCCGAGTGCGAGATGCGGATCAGGATCGCGAGCAGGACGTAGTTCGCCAGCAGCGACGACCCGCCGTAGGACATCCACGGCGTCGTGAGCCCCGTCAGAGGAATCAGCTTCGTCACGCCGCCGACCACGATGAACAGCTGGATCGCCAGCGTGGATGCCAGCCCTGCGGCCAGCAGCTTGCCGAAGCTGTCACGCACCGCCAGCGCGGTTCGGAGGCCGCGGATCAGCAGGATCGTGTACAGCATCAGCACGCCGGCAACGCCGACCAGGCCGAGTTCCTCGCCGATCGCTGCGATGATGAAGTCGGTAGAGGCGGCTGGAACGGTGAAGGGTTGCCCGTTGCCGAGGCCGGTGCCGAAGATGCCACCCGTGGCGAAGCTGAACAGCGCCTGCACCATCTGATATCCGGAACCGTCGGGGTCGGCGAACGGGTCCAGCCAATTCTGCACGCGGACTTGTACGTGCGAGAAGGCGTAGTAGGCCACCACGCTTCCCGCCGCGAACAGGGTCAGGCCGAGCAGGACCCAGCTGAGCCGGTTCGTGGCGATGTAGACGAGCACCAGGAACGACGAGTACAGCAGCAGCGAGGTGCCGAGGTCCTTCTCGAAGACCATCACCCCGACGGAGGCGATCCAGGCGACGAGCAGCGGCGCCAGGTCTCTTGGCCGCGGTAGGTCCATGCCGAAGATGTGTTGGCCAGCGCTGGTGAACAGGTTGCGCTTGGCAACGAGGACGGACGCGAAGAAGATCAGAAGCAGAATCTTGGAGAACTCGGCGGGCTGAATCGAGAAGCCGGGCAACCGAATCCAGATCTTGGCCCCGTTCTGCTCGGACATCGACCGCGGCAGGACCGCAGGGATCACCAGCAGGATCAGGCCCGTCAGACCGCAGACGTAGCCGTAGCGAGCCAGGATGCGATGGTCGCCGAGGAAGATCAGAACCAGGGAGAAGGCGACGACGCCGACGAGCGTCCACAGCATCTGCTGGGTTGCGCTCGGCCCGTCTGAGCCACCTGCGGCGAGGGGTCCCGCTGCAAGGTCGAGGCGATGGATCATCACCAGGCCAAGGCCGTTCAACAGGGCTACCACCGGCAGCAGCAGCGGATCAGCGTATGGCGCGAAGCGCCGCACCGCGAGATGCGCGACACCGAACAGCCCGACGTAGCCCACCGCGTACTTGGCCAGGTCCCAGCTCAGGCCCTGTTCCTGGTTCGCCTCGACGATGAGCAGCGCCACCATCGTGATGACCGCCGCGAAGCCGAGCAGGTACAACTCGGAGTTGCGCCGGGTTGGCATCGGAGGCACCAGGGTCACGGGTGCCTGCGGTTCTGTGTTCACGCGGCCGTCCGGCACTGCTTCTTACCCTCCGGCTGGGCGGCAGGTGGCTCGGTCGACGTCGGGCCCGGAGAGGCCGACGACGAGGGTGGCGGCGACGACACCGGTGGAGGAGTCTGCGCAGGAGGTGTCAATCCCGGCGGGGTTTGGGCCGGAGGTTGTCCCGCAATGGGCGGCACGGTCGTTGGCGCGTTGTTGGGGGCATCGGGCGGCTCGTGTGGTTGCTCGCGCGGTTCGACGCGGGTCGGATCCTCCGGTGCGGGCCCCGCGGGGGCCTCCGAGGGCGGAATTAGCGACGGCAGCTCTGGTGCCCGCGGCGCTGGCGGGCAGACCGGCAACAGTGACGTGTGGATCAGGTCCTTGAGCGACTGGCGCGCGTGGTCGACGCTGCCGCCCTGCAACCCGGTCTTCACCTGCTGCTGGCCGGAGCCGTCTAGGTCGTCGACCTTCAACACCCGGCAGCCGTCCCGCGGGTCACCGACGGAGATGAAGCGGACGTCGCCGCGGTCGTTTTCGAGACATGCGATTTCAGACGGATCGGCCAGCGTGACGTTCAGTAGCGAACCCGGGAGCCCGCGCATGAGGTAGACGATGTTGTCGTCGCCTGCCCGCTGGGCGACGTAGTAGTTGCTTCGCACGAAGTAGTAGCCGGCTCCGAGCGCCGCGACGAGCAAGAGCACCACCAGGATGGCCGCGAAGACGTACCGGCGGCCCGATCGACGCTTGGCCGGCGGGGGAGCGGGCTCCACCGAAGGCTTGGGCGGTGCGTTGCGGCGCGGGTTGAACGCCGATGCGCGGCCGGCCGCGGTGTTGGGGGGCGCGGTCTGGTCGTCGATGCCAGAAACCGCGCCGAGCAGGATCGGTACGGTCTGGGCGATCGCGGAGTCGATCACTTCGGCGACGACGACGGTGACGTTGTCTGGCCCGCCGCCCTTTAGCGCCATCTCGATGAGCTTGTCGGCGGCCTTCTCGACGTCCGGGATGCGCATGACGTCCTGGATGGTCTCGAAGCTGACCGGATCGGAAAGGCCGTCAGAGCACAGCAGATAGCGGTCGCCGACGAGAGCCTCGCGCATCGTCAGCGTCGGATCGACCTCGTGGCCCGTCAGCGCCCGCATGATCAGCGACCGCTGCGGATGGCTGTGCGCCTCCTCAGCGGTGATCCGGCCTTCGTCGACGAGCGTCTGGACGAAGGTGTCGTCCTTGGTGATCTGCGTGAGCTCGCCGTCGCGGAGCAGATAACCGCGCGAGTCACCGATGTGGACGAGCCCAAGCCTGTTGCCCGCGAACAGGATTGCGGTGAGCGTCGTGCCCATGCCGTCCAGTGCGGGATCAGTCTCGACCTGCGCCGCGATGGTGGCGTTGCCCTGGTGGACCGCGGCGTTGAGCTGGCTGAGCATGTCACCGCTTGGCTCGTCGTTGTCGAGGGGAGCGAGGGCGCCGATCACCAGTTGAGAGGCGACCTCGCCAGCCGCGTGGCCGCCCATTCCGTCGGCGAGGGCAAGCAGCCGCGGGCCCGCATACACCGAGTCTTCGTTGTTTGCCCGCACGAGGCCACGATCACTGCGTGCGGCGTACCGGAGCGCAAGTGTCATGGCCGCAGCTCGATTACCGTCTTGCCGACTCTCACCGGCGTACCCATGGGAACTCTTACCGCCGTTGTCACCTTCGCCCTGTCAAGGTATGTGCCGTTGGTCGATCCTAGGTCTTCTACGTACCATTCGGAGCCTCGCTGCGATAGCCGGGCGTGCCGAGTCGATGCGTAATCGTCGGTGAGGACCAACGTGGAGTCGTCGGCTCTGCCGATCAAAACGGGCTGAGAACCCAACGTGATGCGAGTGCCGGTCAGGGCGCCCTCGGTTACCACCAGCTGACGCGCGGTGTTGCGGCCTTGCCGACTCGGAAGCAGCGTGCCGCGCAACGTTAGCCCGCGCCGCACCATCACGGTTCCGGTGGGTGCGTAGATGTCGGTTCGCAGGATCCGCAGCACAGACCAGATGAAGAGCCACAGCAGCATCAGGAAGCCGACGCGCGTCAGCTGCAGAACTAGCCCCTGCATCTGACGTCCTCTCCATCACCTTCCGGATGCCCTTGCGCCGACGCCAGACCCCTCGCGAGCGGCCTTCGGCAACGTCACGATACTTCGGCGGTGTTCGCGGTGCGGGCGAAGCGGCGACCTGCAGTCCGCCCGTGATCGGGACGAGACTTAGGCCAAAACCTCAATGCACGCGAACGATGATCTCGGAATGGCCCAGCCGAATCACGTCGCCGTTCGCAAGCTCCCACGTCTCGACGGGCGCTCCGTTGACCGTGGTGCCGTTGGTCGAGTTGAGGTCGGAGAGCAGCGCCATCGCGCCGTCCCACCGGATCTCGACGTGCCGACGCGACACCCCGGTGTCCGGTAGCCGGAACTGAGCGTCCTGACCTCGGCCGATGACGTTGGCGCCTTCGCGAAGTTCGTACGTCCGGCCGCTGCCGTCATCGAGCTCCAGCGTGATCGTCGCGCCAGCACCGCCGTAGCCGGGGCCGTAGCTCGGGGCGGCGGGTTGCGCGGGGGGCTGGCCGTAGTCGTAGCCGCCTGCGGGCTGGCCATAACCGGCGTCGGCCGGCTGACCGTAACCGGGATCGGCATAGCCGGGTTGGCCGCCGCCGTAGTCGTAGCCAGCTGGCTGCGCGTAATCCTGGCGACCATAGGCCTGGGCGCCGTAACCACCCTGGTCGGGGTAGCCGGCGTCGGGATAGCCGCCGCCCTGACCGGGGTAGGCAGGCCTGCCGTACTCGTCGGCGGGTGCTGGCTGACGGCCGTAGTCGTATTCACCTGCGGGCGGCTGTCCGTAGCCGCCAGGGGCGGGTTGGCCGTAACCGCCAGGCGCGGGCTGTCCGTAACCGCCCTGTGCCGGCTGGCCGTAGCCGCCTGGGGGTGGGTAGCCCTGATCGGGATAGCCGCCAGGCGCGGGCTGGCCGTAGCCACCCTGTGCCGGCTGGCCGTAGCCGCCTGGGGGTGGGTAGCCCTGATCGGGGTAGCCGCCACCCTGCTCGTAGCCGCCTTGCGGTGCAGGCGGATACGCGGGCGTGCCGGAGCGCGGCGGTGGGTAGCCGCCCTGGTCAGGCGGATACTGGCCGCGCGGATCCTGGCGGCCGTAGTCGTAGTAGTCGTCGCCAGGCTGCCCTTGTCCCTGGCCGCGGTAGCTCGGGTTGTCGCTCATCGGAGGTACTCCTGGTTCTGCGGTGTGTGCGCGTCCGTGTGTGGTCCCGGCTGAATCGCCGCTGGTCGAGTCAGGGTCAACCGCTCCACGTGCGCGGAACTGGCCGGTGTGCAGAGTCGGTGACGAGTCGAATCTGACGACCACCTCACCATACGTTTGCCATCCTTGGTCATGGATGAATCCCTCCAGGTATCTGGCAAAAGTGTTCGAAGTGAGGGCTGAATCGGCACTCAGCTTCTGTTGGTCGGGCACACTGAGGGTAATGACGTAGGCGTTCGGTGCCAAAATGCGGCCGCCCGCGACTTCTCGTGCGCCTGCCTCGGCTTCGCGCTGAAGGAGGGCCTCGACTTCTTCAGGAACTATGGACCCACCGAAAACGCGCGCGAAGACGTCGCCGACGCCGGCCTCCAGGCGGCGTTCGATGCGGTCGACCAGACCCATGCGTTCGCTCACCCGCCTCACGGTTCTCGTAGGTCACAGCGCACCCGCGTGTCGCGCAACCGCACTACCTGCACCCATGGTATCGGCCAAACGTCGAGACATCGCACCCTCAGAACGCTAAGAATCGGATCGAGGCTGGTCAGCGGCAGATCGCGATGACTACCGGCACCAGCTGCGGAGTTTGGAGTGACCGCCGTGGTGCGTGATAGGCTCCCCCGGTTGTTGGGGCGAGTGGCGGAATGGCAGACGCGCTGGCTTCAGGTGCCAGTGTCCTTCGGGACGTGGGGGTTCAAGTCCCCCTTCGCCCACAATGAGCGGTTCCACGAACTGCGACGCATGAGGTCACGAACCAGATTTGGTTCGTGACCTTTGTGTTTGTGAGTGCAGCCTCGGAGGAGTCCGCCTGATCGACATATGCGGGAGTTAGAGGCGCAAGTCCCCCGAGAGCTTGTGAACCGCAAGTTCGATAGTTGAGACCTTTTGACTTGGTGGAAATGGCATCTGGGGATTCAGACTTCAACCATCTCCCAATTGTTGCTGTCCTCGACCGTCGGTCGTGCCGGCGCTGGGGTCGATGCCGGCGGCGTGTTCGGCGAAGGCCTAGTTGTCGGACACGGCGAGTACCTTGACGCACGCACGATGTGCGGCCACCTGGTCGTCTACTCAAACGTCCGGTCGGCGGGATTACGGGGGTTGGAATCAGGTGCGGAAGCGATGCAAGAACAAGCGGCGCAAAGGGCTCCTCGTCGAAGGCAGCTTGATCCATTTGGCCTCAGACAAGACGGCGTTCCTGCCACATTCGAAAACGGCGATCTCGTCGATATGGTCAGCGATATAAGCCTTTTCGCTGGTTGTGAGTCAGTTGCCGCGGTGCGGACCATTTTGCGCGAACAGATCCAGCTTGAGGTTGATGCGATGGCGGCTCTGGTACGAGACGCCGACGCGTTCGACGTCATTGAGCTGATGCGACTACGTGAACTCGGTGTGGTTCCCCAAGCTGCGCCCGGTGGCAGCGCGCTTGCCATCGAGATCGTGGCCGCCGTGTTGCTTTCTCGGGGATCTCGGAAACCGAGCGCACTTCCGCGCGACGAAACCAGACCCCACGTGGCTGTCAACGAGTTACATCAGCGCGCCTTGCGCTTGATGCGGCTTGCGCAGGCGCGCCAACTCGCCGAGGCGGCCTTGAACGGTGACCCTCTCTCGATGCTCGCCGCCGAGTATCAAGGCGCGGTCATGGGCATCCGCAACTTGCAGTACAGCAGCGTTCGGGATGCGCACGAAGCTCGGCTCTTCGACAACGAGCGGGCGGCTAGCCTCATGCAAAAACACTTGGGATACACCTACCCGCAGGTCGTCGCAGTTCGTGAAGCCATCAGGGAGGTGTCATCGCAGCGGATGACTGAGCTCCGGGATGGAACCGCGGAGATCATGTTGCGCAACCAGGGCGTTCCGCCAGGCCAGATACCAGCAGCCGAAGCGGAGGAAGTGGTGTCGCAAATGGTTGCTCTGATGTTTCTGCCGGGAGATCGGGCCACGATTTCCGCGAACGACGTTGCGCCCTTGGCAGGTGTCGACGATGAGACGGCGCTTGCTGTCTTGACTTCGTTCTCTCAGTTCTTCGACTCAGCGATATCTGCGACGGACCGTGTCTACGACATGCTGGTCGGGACGAATCCGTTCTTGGGCACGCCGCTCGTTTCCGACGGGGCCGGCCACTTTGTATCGACGTCAAATGAGGTGGGAAACGACTCGTTGCGGAGGATCTTCGAGAAGGCGCTCACTTCGAACGGCAAGGATTTCACCGCGTACGACCAGAAAATCCGCGTCGTAATGAGCGAGCAGATCGCGCTTGACGGGCTCGCGTCGATTCTCGAGACCGCCCCGTCGCACGCTGCATTCAAGTACTTTGCACCTGAAAAAAACGAGGAAATCGGCCAGCTTGGGTCCGGGTGTGCGAACCCCGCCGCGGTCGGCAAGCAAGTTGAAGGCGATGGCCTCTTCGTCATCGATGACGTTGCGATCGTCGTGGAGACGAAAGGCAAGTCGATGGCCGAGCAGTCGCGACGAGGAGACGTCACACGACTTTCGCGCGATCTCGCCGCAACCATCGGCGACGCTTGTGAACAGGCTAAACGGATCGAACGTCTCATCGAAACCAACCGCGGCATCTGGCTCGCCGACAAGAGCTGGCTGGACTTGTCGCAAATCCGGGAGGTTCGTTGCGTGGCGGCGCTTCTAGACGATGTCGGCCCACTGGGTACCGCGATCGGTCGACTGCAGCAGGCCGGAATTGTGGGCGAGGACAAACCCCCATGGATCACCTCGCTGCACGACCTCACTACCATCGCCGCCGTTTGCGATCGACCAGCAGAGTTCTTGCACTACCTCAGGGTTCGAACGGACAGCCCGGTCACCACTCACTTCTGGGCACTTGACGAACTTGACCTTTACATGATCTTCCTCCAAGGAGATCTCTGGGTCGACGCTGATGAGGAAGACGCCGTCAACATGGTCGACGACCATTGCGTCGAGCTCAACGTATGGATGGATCGGCACGAACACGAGGGGACCGAATTACCCGAGAAGCCGTCATTCAACGCCGTCCCAGCGATGCTGGAGCTCGTTGACGCGATCGCCGCCTTACGCCGACCAGGGTGGCTGCGCTGCGGGGCCGACCTCCTCTCGTTAGCGGGGGAGGCGCAACAACAGCTACTTGACATGATCGTTGAACTTGGCCGTCGGACCGAGGATGACAGCGACGAACACCATGGGGCCTTCTCATTCGAGAGCACGTGGGAGCGTCCAGCCTTCTTCCTTTCGATCTGTCCGAATGGAATGAAAATCGACGATGTTGAGGCGCAACTCTTCGCATATATGCGAGCGAAGTCCACGCAGATCGGGTCCGAGCGCTCCTACGGCCTCATATTCGACGCCCACCAACAATTGAGACGGTTTCTCTACTTGTAGGTTGTTTCTGGCGCGGTCCTTCGAAGTACACACTGCCTAGCCCCGCCGCAACACTTCGGTTCGCCAACAAACACGATCTTTTCGCGAGCAACCTGCACACGGGTTACGCAGACCAGTGCGTGCTTGTCGGGGGCATGCGGTAAGAGACACCTGTGGATGTCGAAGACACAACGCCAGAGGCCCGCAGTACCCAATTCGAGTCAGCATGGTCAGCATTCGACGACGCGACACGTGCAGCAGAACGCATGGCGAGCACGTGGAACGATCTGGTCGCTACGGATCTGTTCAGAACCAACGTTCACGTCGATGACGACGGAAATGGACGTGTCGACGTCCTAATTGATGAATACGAGGGTCACCGACTCCGCGACTTGGAGCTGCATACCCGCACGTACGTCGATGCGCTGATGACGAGCGCACGCGAAGCACTGCGTGCCACCGAGCAGATTGTCTCAGGCCCGTTGGGCCCACCCCAGGTCGAGCACCTACCGCTATTCGGTGCAGAATCGGAATTTCTTGCGTTCGTTGAGTCGGGGGCATTGTCGGGGCTGCGACCTGATCAGATCCAATTGATCGAACAGTTCCAGCCCTACTACTGGGCTGATGCCATCGAACCAGCTCGTCAACGATTCGGCGCAGTCGTGACGCGCCTGTACGGCCTCGCGACGCCCACACAACCGGAAGCCCGCTCTCTAGTGGCCTTCTGGGTGCAGTCCGCGGTCCCCGCCTTGGAAATAGATCCACCAGCGGTAGTCACTCAGTTGCGGATCTACCCCGATGGGGTGCTCGTCGATTGGCATCTGGTCGCAACGTTCCATGTCCCTCCGGGTACCTCGCTGCAGTGCACCCCCAGTATCGCCATCGATCCCATCCTCAATACAGAGCCCTGGCCCGAAAATCCCGACGACAACATGAGCGTCCAATGCTGCCAACTCCTACGAGCCGTTGACGAGCTCATCGTGGCCTTCGAGCGGTCAGTGGGGCTCCGGGCACCGCTCAACGATGGCCACTTTCGGCTCGTCCCAACCGAAGACGATCCCATGTGGGCGCGAGTAGACACCAGCGATAACCCTGATGTCGAGGCAGGCCTTGCTGGATCCGACATTGGTCTCGCAACCTATCGTTCAGGGGACGACCTCATCATGCTGGTTCAGCGACCCGACGGTGTCTATGGACGAATCGTCCCGATGGCCGGCGATCTCGATCCTGCTGCAAATCGTGGTGCAGCGGCCGAGGATGCGAGTCGCGACTCAGTGGTCCAATGGGGCCTTCCGGATTTCGTCTTTAACCCTGAAACAGTCCAACGTGGCAGTGCTACAAGAGAAGTCGGCGACGGCACCGTCATCTGCGGTGGCCGTGGACTAGCCGTTCAAGTGAAAGCCCGGACGAACGCGACAACAACTGACGATCGGGAGCGTGCCTGGATTGCCAAAAAGAGCAAGGAAGGAGCACGACAGGCAAGCGGATCCGTCAGGACGGTTCAGCGCCGACCCGTTGTTCACACAAACGCGCGCCGACGGTCAATCAACGTCGACGGCAACGCGATTCAGTGGGTCGGTGTGGTGATCATTGACCACGACACCCCCCCAGACAACGTGCCCGCCTATTCAGAAACGGTGCCGATCCCATACGTAGTTATCCTGCGGAGGGAATGGGATTTCCTGTTCGATCAGCTGCGTTCGACAACCGCCGTCGTGGACTACCTGCATCGCATCGCCGGGCATCTCGTAGCGCCTGGCAAGCACGCCACCCATTACTACGAGCTAGCACTCGCCGACGAACGGACACCACCGGACTTCGAACGATCTGGCATCCCAGCCTGCCTCAACGACCCCGAGCTTCGCACCTCACGACCGACACTGCCACTTGAACCGGCAAGCGCAGCAGACGAATACGGGGTGCGAATGTATCGCCAGATCCTCGAAGACATTGCGGAAAGCCGACGGGTCGGCGACGAGGCAGACCGCTTGTTCGTACTGCACCTGCTCGACAAGCTCTACGTAGCCGAGCGCGCTGTTGTTGGCCGACTGCTGTTGACCAACATGAGCAAAGCACCCCGGGTGGACATCGGCACCACCCGTTGGGATTTTCGACGCTATCTCCTCGGCGAGACCGACCTTCAGTTGGCATACGGAGTCTGCAATCACTTCACCGACCGGCATAGGTACGCATTCAAACTGTGGGGCATGCTGCGCCATCACGAATGGATCACACACTTAGAACCCGACCGACGAAGCGACGCGACAACGGTGACAGTGATGCTGACTCCGCGCTATGACAAGGTTCGTCCCTGGGACACAACCTTATTCGCACACTTCGGTGAAAGGCTGTTAGACGACGATGAACTCGAATCGATGCGCAGCCTGTGGAACAACCCCCAAAATTTTGCGCATGACGTTGTGATTGATGCAGGCGGTGGGCGAAGCGCCGAATAAGAAAGGGAGACAATCGTGGATCCGCTGGCGCCGCTGGGTCGCAATGAGGAGTGCGGATGTGGATCGGGCGCGAAATATAAGCGCTGTCTTGGCAATCACCGCCCCGGCTCGCAACCGAGCGCACCGCTGTCACCCGACTGGGAGCACAACGTATTTTGAGCCCCACCGCGAACATGGTCACCGATGCCGAAGGGGGTCAGCATAGGAGCGTGCGAATGAGTGAGACACCAAGTTTTCTAGTGGCTGGTTTATCAGTGGGCAGCGTCGGGGACGCCTTCGATAATGCAAGAGACCCGGGATGGTTCAGTCCGGAAGCCGACGGATTTTTGCCCAGCATGAGCTCCGCTTCTTGGTCTGGCGCGCCCGCTGCCGGGCGGCGGCCCGTATGTGGCGCCGCACGGCTACCAAACCAGGCTGCGGAGATGCCTAACTGGGTCACCTGTCCGACAGTCGCATTTGTGGAACTATGCCGACGGCGATCTTGGATTGCACGGTGAGCGGGTTGCCGAGCGCATTATCAAAATTGGACACTGTTCGAGTGACCTTTGACTGGTGCCGGCACTGTGGGGCTGATACAGAAATGACAGACGAGCACCTGCCTCCTCGCTCTACGGGCAATTCGTCGCAAGGGACGTTATACAACGAACACAAGGGTGCGCTCGTCGCAATCAGAAGCTACCGCGACGGTCACGCCATTCCCTCGCTATGCAAGTCCTGCAACACCGGCGCAAGTAATAGAGGGCTGCCGCAGGCTTACCGGGCTTGGCGGGACGACGTGGTTAGCAACTTGGAACTGGTCGCGGCGACCTACGAGTACGAAACCGGCGGCGCCAGAGCGGACTTGTGGGGGCTGCGCAAGCGGGACGGCGGCGCTTTGGCGATGCCTATCGAGCATGGCCGGGACGCGTTTACGAAGCAGATGACAAATCTCCATCCCGGGCGAATTGCGCGCCAGGTTCTCGGTATGACGTTGGCCGTTCAGGAGAGTCGCAGCCTGGTTGACAATCCGCAGTTGAAGGCTGCCTATTTCTCGGACGGGGCGGCGTCGATTGAACCGTTCAGTCTTCACATTGCACTCGCCAATGCTGGAATCAACTACTTCAGCGATGGTCTGATGTCGCTGCGGATCGAAGTCGAGACGGGCCGTTCGAGAGCCATCGACTTTTGGATGATTAGCTTTCCGCCGTTCCTGATGTGCCTCGTTGAGGGGCCTGTGGCCCCGATCGAAGCCGCGCCGATCCATCAATGGCTTGCCCACCCTGTCAATGCCTTCTTTGGCAGACAAGAACGCAAAGTCGCCTACCCGATCGCCAATCAGGCGCATCCGCTTGTCGCAAAGATGTATCTCGAGGGTGGACCTGCGGTCTAGGTGGTTTCAGTCCGCAGCTGCGGAGAAGTACCGGTATGCCGTCGCTCGGCCGATGCCGAACTCTTTGGTCAGTTCGTGAACCGGTTTTCCGGTCTCGGCGAGACGACGGAGTTTTTTGCTGTCGCTCAGGGTGGGTTTGGCCGGTTGGGGTCCAGCCTGTGCCGGTGCTGCGCGTAGAGGACTAGTTAATGCGCTGACCGAAGTGGTAGTCACGTCGATGATCCCACTTGTGGCCCGACTACCCGGACTCCGATCTACACCCACGGATCGTCGCCGACGATCTGTCACTTCAACGCGTCAACCCGTCGGTGTTGGTGTCCAGTCCTTCGTGACGCGGACAATCAAGCGCAGGACATTTTCGTAAGTGCCTAATTCGGTAACGGCGCAGACCGGGCAGCGCACGATCCGTGATGCATCGGCGTCGGGGTGGGTGTCGACCTCAACGGCGATTTGCTTTGCGCACTTGGGACACTCGAACGACTCGATGTTGCTAGATACCTGGGCACCCTGTGCTAAAGGCAACCGAGTTAGCCAGGTTCGTTCCTGGCTTTGCTGGGTATCGGCGAGTCGCGCCAGCATTGCACCATCTGAGAACAGCGTGACCGGTCCGTCGGCCGATACTACAATCACGATGCTTCGCGGCTCATCATACGAGTACCGTTTGGCCGATGTGTGGCGAGTGCCGCCCTGCTCGGCGACGAGCAGTTTGGCCTCTGATGAGGGATCGAGCATCGCCCAGTAATTCGCGATGCGTCCGTCTCGCTCCACAAAGCATGCGCCGTCGACTGATGCGAGGAGGGCAACGATGGCAAATCGATCCCGGGTGCTGAAAAGGTTTAATTCGGTGGGTAGCGAGTTCGGGACGTTCGACACTGACCCCACCGGCCCTTGAGATCCGATCCGCCACACCAGGGTTGCGCCAATGCCGCGAGGCGAAAGAACGTGGACACAGAGGTCCAAGGCCTCACCGAGGTGCCGTGCGAGTTCCTCCGTAAGGTCGGGCGGCGGATCCAAAGACTCCACGACGCTGGGCAGTAATTCTCGGGCGGTCACAAGCCATCGCCAGTCATAGCCGTCGTTAATGCACACGATGCCCTCCATGAGCATCTGTACCCGGCCGTCGCGTTGACGCTGAACGCAGACTCCGGCCACGCCGCGACATAGGTTCAGCAGCGAAAGGTCGTCCGACGGCGAGTCCGTGGTCCCAAATGCCGTCCGTCCAAGGAGATCCCGCACTAGAAAGGTATGTTCACCGTCGACGAGAAGTCTGAGGTCGGAGGCTAGGTCAGCATCGGCCGGCTTACCCGTAGCGTCGGAGGACGACGGAGCTCCATCGGCGTCGGCAGCCGGATCGCCCGTTATGGTGCCACCGGTATTACTTTCACGGAGCGAGGTCAAGATGATGGCCGAATCGGTGTCGATCGCGCTGAGATCCGGAACGATGAAGCAGCCGTACGATGGACGGTAGCCCTCGTGCACGGAAACGTAACGGGCGTAGACGATCTCCTCGCATAGGACGTCAAGTGCGCGTGACCAATCAGCGTGCATTGCGCCGGGAAACACCTCCCGTCTGACGAGGGGGACCTTCTCCTCTTCAAGTTCTGACCGGAGCCGCTGCACTCGGTGGCCGAGAGTGTCCGCCGATGCCGGCTCGTGAGCACTCATGACGGCCTAGTGCGCCCATGGGTGTTGGCAACCTTGCGCTGGAACTCGCGCTCCCGTTCAGCTTCCATGAAGGCAAATCGTGCCCGATGCTCCCGTTGTTCGGTGAAGGCAGAACGCGCTCTGTGCTGGGCGCTGTACGAGGCGCCGGACTTCTTCTTGTACGAGTATGCGATGTCATCGGAGATCGGAAAGAACGCCATTTGTGCCACGCGCAGCCCGGGATACAGGACGATGGGAATGCGACTTGTGTTCTGCAGCTCCAACGTTAAGTATCCGCTGAAGCCACAGTCGACCATTCCGGCAGTGGCGTGGACCTGTAGCCCCTGGCGTGCCCAGGTGCTCCGCCCCTAGAGCATGCCCCAAAGGTCCTCGGGCAGCGACAGATACTCCAATGTCAAAGCCAGCAGTAGCTCACCGGGATGCAGAACGAGGCCGTGCCGCTGGCCGGCCGTGAGTCGAAACTCCTCGACACTGGCCTGCAGCAGCTCGCTTGTCGCAGCACTTTCCGCACCGGGGTCAACGGCATTGAAACGGTAGCTCCGCATCGCCTCCCACTCGGTGCCGAGTCGCAGATCTACAGTCGTTGTACCGATCTGGGACCGATCAACAATTGGAGTCACTACCAATCGACCCGAATCGTCGATAGGGCGAGCCATCCGCCGCAGAATGCTGAGATTGCCCAACGGACTACCTTCGTCCAACACCCTCCCCCTCGACGATTTCGGCGACTACCCAGGTCCGAGACGCAGATCTAAATTTGCGCTAGGTCCATGGTGTCTATCAACCACCGGTGAACGGACGCAGACTGCAACGATCGCGCTAGCCAAATATCCCGGCGAGTGACCTCGGCTATTTCGACCTCGATCGAATCATCGGTGACGGGCTTTGCTAGGTGCTCAACCAGCTCCCCGATGTCGCGCCCGATCTCCTCACGCCACGCGGCCTCGAAGATTTCAGCATCAGACAGGGGACTATGCACAACGGCGTCGACGACGTCCCTGACATCAGCGGATGGATCAGCTTCGCGTTTGGCGATGGCAGCATCGATCTGGGCGTTCGCGTCGATGGCCAGCACACCCGGAACAGGCTCTGATCTGCTCATGAGTGCGCGGGCTCTGCTCACAGGATCGGTGCGGTTGATCGTCGCGGACCAGCCGTTCGTGGAATTGATATTGTCCAGCACTTCCTGTGCGAACTGTCGCATGTCCCGAACCGCCGCGTCGTCGATGGCGTCTATCTCCGCGCCGTCGATGCTGACACGTTGGGAGAGACCCCACTGAGACGGCAGCGCCGCCAGCAGATCATTGGGCTCGGCCAGAACATTCAGCCGCTGCTCCACACTCAAACCGCCCGTCACGTGCTTTTGGTAGGAGTACAGGTAGCCCTCCCGGGCCAGCGCGAAGGAATATGCCGCGCCAAAATGGCGTTGCGCGACAGCATCGGCCAAAATTTCCTCAAAGGCGTCCGAACTCCAACCGTGCTCGTCGGAAGCACGACTGATGATCTCGTTGGTTTCCGTCCCGAATGGCAAGAAGTAATGGGCAACTTCATGTACTACCAACGGCCAGCGCATGGGTGCCAAACTTTCAAGCCACGGCACGGCGACCGATGCGGTCCAACCCTCGGGTGTTTGGAACGCTAATGTCTCCCACTGCAGGTTTCCACTAGCTTTCAAGCTGACAAGTTGTTCATCGCGGAAACTCACCAAGGAGAGGTTCAGTGCGCGAAACAGTAAGTACCGCAGATCCTCACGCAACGAGTTTGAGCCGTCGAGCTGGGGATAGATCTCATGGTGCCGGGTGGCGAGGCTAGTAAAACCCATCACTGTCCGGTTGACGATTTCCTCCAGTGCCGAAGATGTCCACTGTGAGGGGTCGCCGGTCTGCGCCGCCGAGCGGGCTGCAACGATCTGGTTGCGAACAGCATTAGCGTTGTTGTTCAGCGCATTTCGGCACTCGTTGACCAGCGTGCCCAACACAGCCCGTGTCCCACGGTCGGCGGAACTGCGAGCTTCCTCAATGCTTCCAATTAGACGACATAAGCGATGACGTATGTCCAAGGTGCCTGAGAGGATCAATCCCGCAGGAGTGACCTCAGCGGACGTCATGCGACCGGGCTTCGCTGATCTGTCAGAGCTCCAAGCTCCTGCTTCCCAAGCTCGGCGAACACGCGACTGATCTGGCGCAACCGCGATGCCAACTTTATGAGATTCTCTGTATCGGAGGTCCCTGCCTGGAGTTTGCTAAGTGCAGCGTCGATGTCGACGTCCAACTGCGAGAGATCATCGAATTGCTGCATGCCGCGCCGCCAAACTTCAGCGGGAATCAGAGTTCGGTGCGGTCGTGTCTGAACAGGTTGTTCGCGTAACCGGGCGATGAGCGCCGTGAAGCTCCGAAGGTCCGGGAGCAGGGAGTTCAACTCCTCGGAGGTACCGACCTTGGCTACGGTGTCGAAGTAAGCGCTGCTCGTGGCCGCCAGATCACTAACTTCAACGGCAACGTTCACCTTCTGCAAGTGCATCGCACGTTGTCCATTGCTGATCACAGCCTGATACCCGGGCCTGTACTCGCTCATATGGTCCTCTACCTGTGTAAGTAAGTTCATCGAACACATGTTCTCACCCATCGTGGCACCGGGGTCCGACATCGCTGTCCACTCGACAAGATTAGAATATCGGTCTGATACAAAACGTATCGCCGCGACACGCTATGTATCGCTGATTTGAAGACCGCTAGGGAGTATGAACAACCGATTTCCAGAGGTCAACGGCTTCGGATCGGCTGATCCTGACTGGCCGGCGATTCCTGAACGGCACACCGTTCCCGAGGTTGCTGCTCACTATCTAAGGCATCGAGTCACGGCCCTTCTGCGAAGGCGAAATGTGACCGCGCTCGATCTCTCGAAGCATCTCGGCGAAACGGAGGGCGCGTGGCGCTCACGCCTCAACGGCAACCGAGGGTTGAGCATTGACGACCTCGTCGGCTTACTCATGCTGTTTCCCGAACTAGCTGCTGAGATCATCCCCGGAAGCAGCAGTGTCGACGACTGGCTGCCAGTATCGTACGCCGGCCTAGCCGTTGGAAATATCGATGGCTCGGGCGTCCCGCTATTTCGCAAAACCGAAATCGATTGGAAGGCGGTGTCTTCTGAGGTGGAAGGTTGGTGGTCTGCCGCCGTGGCCGACGGCACAGCCCAGTGGGCAATAGACGCCAACGTGCTGACCCATCAGCTGGTTCAAGCTGTCGATGTGCGCGGGCTGCCGCGTCGACTCGCAGCTCTGGGAGGGCGCGCGCTATACCCGGTGATAGATGATTTCAACACGGCGTCAGTGCGAGTTGACTGGACGAATCGCGACACATCGATCACTGTCGTGTGGCTGGATCCGTTTGCTGTGCCGGAAGCCACTGAGGTACGACGCTTCGTGGCGAACTTTGCAGAAACCCTCTGGACCGATCGCTCGGAGGCGTTGGTATCTGATATCAGCGTGCTGGCTGCGCCAAAGTCTGTCACCGCGTCATTCCGTGACCTCCTTGAGACAACGAGCCTAGGGAAGGACCCGACGGCGATTCTCTCAATGAAAGAAGCACGGCGCTTGGGTGTTTCGGACCCGGCGGCAAGGACCGACCTTCAAGTCACCACTCTTGACGACGGTGCGGGTCCCCTGCTTTGGCTACTCATAAAGGGCTAAATGGATCGCGGGCCAACAGTTCAAGGTAGGTAGCTGGCGAAAAATATTCACTGACAAGGCCGTTCGGCGGTGCGACACATCCTTGCTATCGCGGGATTGCAAGTACGTCCAATAGTTAGTCAAACGGCGACACCGCTGTAGATCCTTCCGGACCCAACGAGAGACCGCGGACACCGTTGATGATCGGCGAAATGCCCTTGCGAACTGGTGCGCTTCGTGTCGGTCGATGTCATCCTGCTCAGGTGCGCCGTAACGAGCCACTCTCTGTTCGTCCGGTCGAGGTGTTGCAGTGGATCGGTGACAGCTGTACAGATGGCGTGTGGTGGGACTTTACCTGTAAGACGACTGCCTGCGCGTTGGCTTCGCGGGGGTCGGTGAGGGTGGATCGCCGACGCAAGCACTGGTTGGCCAGCCTCACCGATGAGGGCAAGATCTACTTAGCGCACGGCAACCACCGGTCGGACCGCGATCCGATCGTCAGCACGCATGTTTCCACTGAGTCGGATTTGGAGACAGACGATCTCGCGTCAGGTCGGCTCGCAGAACTCGGCTCCGCAGGGGGCCAAATCATCGTGGAATCCCCGTGGAGAAGCAGGGGGGCGTCCACAGTTTGGCCGACGCCATGCGGTGGGCCTTTGATGATGCTGCACCCGGTCTTGAGCCCACTTGCGCTGGAATGGCCGGCGTCAACGCATTGGACTGACCAACGGCCGTGACACCATCTTCGCGTCACTCAACACAATTAAGCGCCGCTTCGATGGTCGCTGTCTGGATCGCGGACGTCGTGCTTAACTCGGTCTTGGTCCGAGAGCCAGCCGGGATCATTTGGCCCGTTGAATATTTCGGCTATGTCGGACCATGTCCGCCACTCGCGTCGAGCCGGAGACTCTTCGGACGCCATCGTCTCCACCACCTCCTTCTGGCTCGGCCCGTGACTGCCTCCACCGACACCCCAGGGTAGCGGCGTCGGTCACGCGAGGCGGTCATTGCTATGTGCTACCGCTCTTAGGTAACCGGACGGGGATCGACCATCTCGATACGCTAAGCGGATTCGGAGAATCCCGCTGTGAGAGTGGGAGATACCAGGCGGATATTCGGATCGTGCCGCGAGCCGAGATGGTGAACAGCAGGTGGGCTGCCGCCGCTGCCCTTCACTTGTCACCCCTGCGGGCGAGACTGACGCATGTGAGTGACACCGAGCCGCAGTGGCGGCACATCTGCGAAGTATGCGGGGTCGAGGAAATACTGACCCCGGGCGACGCATTCGACCTCGGGTGGGACTATCCGCCGCGCATGGGCCAGTTCGGCATCGTCGGACCCCGCTGTTGCCCTCAATGTCCCAACGTCAAAACGGTCTGGTGGGCTCTCGCGATCGACGGCTATACCGAGGACATGCTGACCGAAGCGCAGCGGGCGACGGTCAGACGCATCGCCGGTGAGCCGAAATCCATTGCGGTGCTAGGTGATTAACTCGACGTAAGTCCGTGACGAGCACCGTCGGGGAGCGGAAAGGTATCCGGGGCATACATCACTAACCGTGCTGGGTCGCGGCCATCCAGAGCGCGACGTCTATGCGGCGGAGCAGGCTGACGTCGGCAGGCGCATCCGCGCAAACCTGGGCGACGGTCACGCGGCGCGACTCGTCGGACAGTTCATCCCACATCGAGACCCAGAACCGCGAAGTGGGTGGCTGAAGTAGGTCTTTGACCTTGTTGTCGAGGATGGGGATCAAGCGTGATCGTTTGGCGGCGAGCAACTTGCCGGCGATGACCCAGTCGACGCCCGGCAGGGTGCGCAACAGTGTGTGAAGGTCGGCCGCCGGGCCGTCCTGCAGTGTCTCCTGGGGAGCGTCCCAGATGTCGACTGAGCGCGGTATCCGCCGCAGCAACGCGTTGAACCGATCAGGTTCGGTGACAAGCAGTTTCGCTGCAGCCTCAGGGGGCACCTGGACGCTGAGTGTCTCGACCGCGACCAGGTCGGAGGCGTCGAATCGGTTGGGGTCGGCGACGGCGCCGAAATGTTCAAACCAGCGGCCGGTGAAACTCGTGAAGTAACGGTCGTAATCCTCGCCAATCTGCTTGGCGTTGGCTTCGAACCAGGCGGCGAGGTCGAAGGCGAATCGGCGTTGCGACGACAATGCTGGTTCTGGTGCCGCGACGGTGTCCGCCCCAGGCTCGCGGACCGCGTGGGCGAATGCTCGCGAGAAGTTTGTCTGCTGGCCGCTGCCGGGGAACGGGACGCGGACAGAGCTCACGGGCAGTCCGGCTGTGGCCAGTGCCGCGTATGCAGCGTCGTAGACCGTTGCTTTGATGAGCACGATGCGCTCGGGACCGAGACCTTGGACTCGGTGTATCAGCTTAGGCACATACGAATTCAGCGGTGTGCTGTCGACGGGATCGGGTTTGAGGTCGATGAGGAAGGTGCCCTGCTGTTGCAGCTGTGCGAGGAGTTCGGCCTTGTTTTCGCGGGTGGGTTCGACACCGAGTAGCGATCGGGCCACATGGCGAAACAGGGAGTCATGGGCGTTGACATCGTGGAAGTAGAAGTAGCGCTCGAGGTCGCCCGGATTGCAGCGCCAACCTTGCGGCTTGCAGCCAGCGATCGTGCTCGGCTGGCCCGAGCCATATACATGGCGTACTCACCGACCGTGGGTGGCCTAGGGGCACCGAAAAGAAGCGTGATCGCGCGGTCTATGTCGTCGGAATCGTTGTTCCGGACGAAGAAGTCTGCCTGGGGATATGTGTCAATCACGTTCTGCCCGAAGGATTCCGGATCGTGGGCATCGATGCGAAACAACTCAGCGACGGCAGCTTCCTTGGCGGCACCGTCGGCGCCGGAGATGTTGCGCTGTAGGAGGTTTCGCGTTCTTTGCGCCACGCTGCCTTGGCTGCCGATTAGGATGAACTGTTCGCCGTAGATTGACCGCAGCAACTGGACCTCCTCCAATCGCTTCAGGGATTGCAGGATGTAGGCGGTCCGTGGCCGACTGGCCGTGATGTCATCGGCGGGGGCGTTATTGCCGTCTCCTCGGAGCAACGTCAGGCGCTGCGCCCGAATCGCGGCTACACCCAACCTGGCGATAGCTGCAGCATCCTCGTTGTCTCCACAGAATCTATTTCCGCCGCTCATGAGTCGCCGAATACGTTGATCTTCGGCTTCGCCCGGCGGTTGATCACCCGCAGCCGGCAACAGACTAGAGAGTTTGATAACCACGGCCAGGTACCCACAGTCCGACAGTGACCGCTGCACGGAGTTGGCCAAGTCGGTGGTGTTCATCCCTACAGGGGATACAAGGCCTACAACCAGTTCCGGAGGGTCGCCTCGATGGGTGTCGCTATTCACCGGCGCAGCCTAGACCAAATCGGGGTAGCGAAACTCACCTTTGCTGCGTCGGCACCAGTGCTGGCCTGATCAGCCGGGTCGGCGTCCGCACGGTGCAGCAGCCCGCGGTGGTCCTGGGGCACTGATGAATTGGCGGCGGGCGAAGACGACCACGTCGGCCACCCATTCTCGACGGGCGAGCCTCCTAGGCAGCTTTCACGGCGCGCACCGTGTACGCGATGAGACGATCTAGGTCCTCCAGCATGAGCGGCGGATCGCCGATTACTCCCTTGACGACGCTGTAGTCGACCCTGCTGGTCACGATTAGTCCGCGAACTTGGGCGATCCGAAGGGCCTGCGTGCCTTCGACACATCGGTCATAGCCCTGAACCTTCTCGACTCGAATCCAGCGCTGGACAATCCGCAGCACGTTCTCACCCTCGGCGACCGCTGAATCCGAGGTCAGCGACTGGTGAAACGGCTGGTAGGCGCACAGCGGCGGGTTGTCAGCTAGATGCGTTGTACAGGTGGTGATCTCACGTCGAATCTGGTCCAGATAATGAACGCCGGGCCGTGACCGGTCGATCGTCACGTACGGCCCAGAGCTAGGCGGTGGTCCCTTCCAGCTCGCCACGCTGTCATACAGCGGTACCTGCCCATGATCGGCCTGCGGGCACAACAGCCATCCGCTATCGATCGGGCTGCCATGAAGGTCGATGGTCACGTCGGACGCCAAAGGTGGTAGCAGCGTGGAGATCTCGCCCGGACTCCACCGTGCCAACTCTGCGGGCAGCGCTGAGCGCGCGCGGTGGTGGCCTGCGGACTGCAGTATCGCTGCGAGGATGTGATGACGCGACGACGCAGAGGGATCGGGAGTCTCGTAGGCCGCTTGCACGACGACCCCGTTGGCCAGCACCGCGACCGCTGTGTGCGTGACGCCTTGCCAGTTACCGTCCAGATTTCCCGACTCGTATTGCTTGAACCGGTCGGCTGACTCGGCGATCATCCAGCCCAGAAGACGGTCGTCGTTCAACGCCGGAGTGAAGCTCCACATGGGGCACCGGTGAGCCCAGTTGGTCATCGTGGCAGCGATGCCCTCGCCCGTGCCGGCGGCCATGAATCGCACGTTGAAGTACACCCCGTTGGGAAACCGGTCATCGGAGTGCCGCCGGTCCGGATCGGTCACGGGCCGGTAAGCGACGTCGAGCGTCTGGGCGCCTTTGGCGCCCAGATCGGGCAGGTGGCTGCAGTATTGTGGCACGGCACCGCTCGCAGCGGACGACGCGATGAAGCCGAAGCTCTCATCGGCCGGGCCGACCCTCACCATGTCGAACAGGCCGGGCTCGATATCGGCGAGCCCAGGTACGCACCGCACCAATCGATCAGGCGCGCACCCTCCGGCGTCGGGGGTGGGATCGGTGGTCAGGGTGGCCGGCGCTGACACCGGCGTCGGCGCCGGCGGTCCGGTGGGCGCGAGAGTCGGTGTCGTGCATCCGGCCACGATTGTCATGAGCAGCGCCCCCGCGATAGCACTAAAGCGGCGGTGGCCCGGTAACCAGATGGCGATGAGACCACGTGGGCTATTTCGGTTCGGCAAGACTGACCTGCTTCATGGTGTGGGAGACGGGCAGCGCACACTATGCGCAACGCACCATCTCGGCGTCGGCCGCGGTGACTGCGACCACGCGGCGCAGCATCACCGCGGCCTGCCGGGGTGTGGCGGCTAGCGTCATCTCACGTTCTGCTAGCTTACCGTTGCAGACTCCTCCCGGACCAGACGATGCGGAGAGCCGGGAAATGCAAGATACAGGAGCCGCCCCGGCGGCAACGAACAAGACGGCGGCACCGCGTCATCCGGAATCCGCGGGTCACCTCTGCGGCGGGTCGAGTTGGGCGCGGGCGTTTTTGATCAACAGCAGCAGGTGCAGCGGGTCGGTCGGTGAGGGCTCGAAGTCGAAGTGGGCGTAGAACGCCCGCGCCTGATCGTGCAGCGCGTGCACCAGCAGCGCCCCCACGCCGATGATCTCCGCAGCCACCACCGCGCGGGTGATCGCGTCACGCAGCAGCGCAGCGACGAGGCCCTTGCCCTGTTCCTTGCGGTCGATCGCCAGCCGCGACAACAGGATCACCGGCATCGGATCGGGCATGTTGCGCTGCACCCGCCCCGGTGTACCAGCGCGCTCCACCACCGCCGACGCCAGCGCGTAGAACCCGACGACGCCATATCGCGGCGAGGAGACGGCACCGCCCCCGCCTACGCCCTTCTAGATCAGTCGTGCTCGGTCCCGTGCTTGGTGAGTTGACAGTCGCGCGAGCTCGGCCCACTCCGCCGACCCCGGTTGCCGTGGTGGCCACGAGCCGGTGGCGCGGTATCGCGCCGCCGGAGAGCGCCGGCGTGAGGACCATGCCAGCCGTGGTGGGCAGCGTGATGTGGATCGTCTGTGCCTAGGCGCGCAGAGGGGGAGTCCAAGGCAGGCGGCTGTTCACGCTTGGCTCGAACTGCTCCACCAGTGGTGGATCGCCGGTGGTCCCCGAGCTCATCCGGGTCGGGGGTGCTAGTTAGTCGGCGCTGAAGGTATCCCACCATTCCGAGCCCCCAGTGGTGACTTGGCGGACATCGACTCTCGCCGAGGTGATCAGTTGATCGGGCGTCACGAAGAAGGCCGCACCAACCGGGTCGCCGGTATACCAGGCGTACCAGCGTTCGTTCCGGGCGCGCCCGGCCGCGACTTCGTCGAGCCGACCGAAAATATAGCTCACAGCCAGATTTGGCGAACCATCGATGAGGTCGCGCGCCATGAGTTCCTGCCCCTCGATCGGGACATAAAATCTGTTGTCGCGCAACATGATCGCGCCACGTGCTACCTTGATGCCTGCGTGGTCCATGGCCGCCAACGCGCCCGCGAGCAGCTCTTCGATCCACTGTTCGGCCTCGTCATCGGGTGCAAAGTCGGCGTTGACGGTGACGGCGCGAATCCAGTGCTCACTGGCCCACTCGGCAAACAATCTCTTGGTCACTCAGCAGACTACTTCCTCGCGGCTTCTCGTCACACCTTCACTTTATGCCCGCGATGGGTGCCAACGATCCGACCCTGGCCTTGAATTCGTGGGCGAGTGCGTTGTGGATCGCCTCCGCTGCGTTCGCGCAAGTAGAGCATGTGGACCGCAGGAGCGGATCGCACACGCGCACTCCCAAACGGTCAGTCCGGCAACATGATTCGGATTACCTCATGACGCACGGGGGCTAGCACAACGCAGGCCTCGGCGAGGAAGACATAGGCGGTCGACTGGCCATAGAACCGCGGGTGGCCCGGAACCGCGACGCAACCCACACGCCGCGAGTCCGGGTCAAGATCAGTCGCGGGCACCAGTCGGCGTCGGGTTAGAGATCGTGAACCAGTCGAGGCACCCGTAATGTCAACACACGCCGACAAAGGTAAATCACCCGGCAGGCTAGAAAAGCGCGAAGTTAGGAAAGACCTTCCCAAAGTTCAGCGTGGCACCAATGTCGGCGTTGGCAAGGTCTACATCAGAGACACGTCGAACAACCGGATATTCGACGCCGACCAGCAACTCGTTCTTGAGCGTACAGGCGCCAAGCCGTTGCACGTCGAAACCATATCGGTCAATAACCTCATGGATGATGGAACCTATCTATCGGCTAGCGACCTACACGACTTCACCAAAGGGGCCGCTCAAGGGGCGACCACGTCGGCCCGCCTATACAACAACGGCGACCGGTGGGAAAAGTTCAGAAGTGGCCCTGGTTGGGTCGTTTTGGTGACCGCATTGGTCGGAGCGGGAACTGCATTGATCGCCGTACTCAATGGGATTTTCCCACCACCGCCAGCGCGCGTCGATGCGACCCAGAGCCAAGCGCTATTGCATTGGGCGGCTGAGCCATTCATAAGCCTACCCACTCCCAGCGATCCAGCTGCAAAAGCGGCCGCGACCGCTGATTTCGAAAACCGCGCCGCCCGAGCGAACCTCTGTCTACAAGCCATGCAAGGTAACGCTGATTCTCCTTCGATACAGATTCCCGAAGTCAGCTGCGCGAAAGTTGCACCGTCCTGGTGGCGCAAATATTGGGCGGTTGTTTGCGGTGGCTTGGCCGGAGTCAGCGTCGCGGTACTCGCGCTTGTCAAGGGGTGGATGAACACTGCGCTCGGGAAGACGGTCAGCTAGTGCTGCAGCCGTAGATCGGAATCATCGGTTCTGACGCCGTCGATAGCGGAAAGCACTTGCTCGGGATTGGTGTCTCTTTGCCATCTCGACTACGCCAGTAGGCTAGTGCGCATGGTTGGCGACCAGTAGTAGGGCGTCGAAGACCGAGATGGAATTCGTTGACCTCAACGTGATTCAGCCGGGCGGATGTTTGGTTGGGTGTCGCGTTGGCCACACGCAGGAAGGCGTGGGCGTTAGAGAAAGCTGAACGGATCGCCCGGGGACGACGTTGGCGGTCGAATCTTTTCCGCGACATCGCGAAGCGCCGACGCCAGGTCGGGATCAAGGTCGCTCATGTGCTTCAGAATCCGAGCACGTCGTCGATCGATTTCGACCATCGCCTCCGCGACCTTTGCAGCAGCGTTCTGTGCCGCTCGCTTTGCGGTGGCGGTGATCAGCCGAGCGAGGTGCTCGGTATCGAGCCGACGCGTGCCCTCGACCAGCTCGATGTCGACCACTGTTCCCGATACCGTCACCCAGACGCGCACCAGATTGTCCGGCGAGGTTGCGGCCACTGAGCCGATGGCGTCGATGGCCTGGCGGGTCTCGGCGATGAGTGCCGCCTGGCCCCGCGCGCTCTCGATGTCGATATAGGCGTCGTCAGTCATTCGGGTAACTTCTTCATGGCTTGGCGGCCGAGCTTGCGGATCATGCCATTGGAGTCGTCGACGTACCTTTCGATCCTCGACCGCACTCAGGTGGCTTTCATGGCAGTGAGTGCTCTGATCGAGAAGTAGGTCCAGTCGGTGTCGAGGTAGCGCAGGGAGATGTCGCGCGCTTCGGGCGTCTTGACCTTGCCCATGTACTCGATCAGTGGTCCTATCGGCCCATTCGGTGACAGCTCGGCGAGCAGGCCGGCGATGCGCGGAAAGTCCTTCTTGGTCGCGATCCGTGCCAACGCCTGCGACGCATAGTCGAGCAATCCTGCGGGCAACGGCGGCTGCCGGTCCAATTGTTGGATCAACAGTTTGATGGCCTGATCATTGCCGCGTGCCGCCGGATCGTTGAGGTTACGGATCAGATTGCCGCGGATTGCTTGTCGGTGATCGGTTTCCGGGCCAGGGATGCGCTCCTCCAAGTGAGTCAGCCAGTCGATGAAGATCGGAATACCTTGCGGCACGCTGCGGGCCTTGGTGAGATCGTTGAGCGTGTAGCAGGGTACCCCCACGGCAGCGAGCTCTTCCATGATCCGCCGGTCGAAACCGCCCTCGCCGTCGCTGTACCAGATCGGCAGCCGCTGCATCCAGTCTTCGCCTTCGGGCATGCCGACGTAGCGGATCGGCTGTGGTTTCTTGGTCGGTGCCGATTGGTTCGTCGTGTTCTGAGGTGGCCGCCGAGCCATATCGGTGGTCGTCGACTCGATCGCCCCAATTGCAGAGCGTAACTGGGCGATACGCTCGTCTTTAGCGTGGGGATCGCTCATCGTGCGCCGATGATCGGGTGCGGCTGGCTAGTGGTCGTCATTGTCGTCGAGTTCCTTGCGAACCAGTTGAATCTTGCCCGAATCGATCATCTGTTGGATCTGCGGATCGTTGATCTGAGTGCGGTGATCAACGACTAGCGTCATGGTATAGCCGCGCTCTTTGGCGTATTCGGCCTCGGCGCGAATCTGCTCGTTGTAGGGCCGAATCTCGTTGGTATTCTTGACTTCTACGACATTGTGGTTGTTGTCGTCGATGAGATCGGGCAATACGGCGACCGGTTTGCCGTCCAACCTGACGACAACCCGCTGTTTTGGGACACCTTGAGGTATCCCGGCGCGGCGCTCGCCCTCGTCACCGGCGATCTGATTTTGCCTCCGATCACGGTTGCGGATGGGATTGGTCTGGCGCGGCGTGCGGTCCAGGATCGACGACAGCAGCTGCGTGCTGGTCGTCGCCAAGCCGTAGATACCGGTGTTCGACTTGGCAGCCATGTCGACGGTGCAACTACGCGTCCGATGCCCACTCAAACCGGCGTCCATGACACGCGCCGCCTTCGGCGCCCCGACGGCAGCGCCGACCTGGCAAGCGGGCGATCGACAATGCTGCGCCCAGTCGATCGTCACCGTCACCTTGACACCCAGCCAGGTCAAGAAGGCGCAGTGGGGACCGGTCGGCGCGAGTTGGGAACACACGCTGTACTTCGAGGCGGCGCGTGCTCGAACCGAACAGACCTTCAGCATCCTCAAATCCGCCCACGTCACCAAGCTCGTCGACCTCAAATGGGGTCCTCGACGCGAACCCATGGTCAAGCTCCTGTTGGCGCTGGCCGTTGCCAGCACCAATCACCGCATCCAGAAGACGTACCGGTCACGCCAGGCTCGCGAAGAATCCATCGACGTACGCTGGCGCCAACTCCGCGACCACCTCGGACACGAACCCGCCAAAACACCGCGCCTGACCTGACGAGACCCAACCCGCAGCGGGCCGCGCGAACAACGCGCCGGCCCGCTGCGCCATGTCCGATGCGCCAGATAAATCCCGGCCAAAAATTACCTGTGAGGGGAAGATCGCCGGCAGCGCCGTCTCCCACGGCAGATCCGCAACCCTGCATCGGCGCTGAAACCGCACAAGAAGCCGGTACCTGGCCTCATCAGCCCGCACCGCAGGGTCATCCAGTTCGCGCTACGTGCGCCGGATAAATCGCTGGAGATTCCGCAGAAAACCGCTGGAACCGATTCCGCAAAGGGCGCTCTGAACAGCCGAAACGTTCCCCACACAATGAGCGGTTCCACGAACCGCGGCGCTAAAGGTCACGAACTCAAATGGGTCGTGACCTTTGTGTTTTTGCGACTGTCTACCTCGCTGGCTGTCGAGGCAGTGGCCACGGGAGTTGATCGCGTATGTCCCGAGACGCGGAGCGGTCGACATATTAAGTGTCGGCACTCGGACGGACACGTGGGTGCCTGCGCGGGGGCGCATACCGCGGCCCACGCCCACAGCGCCGCCTAACCCCGATGTCGACGCACAAACATGCTTCGGCTTCGACGGCTGCTTCAGTGCGCCATCCAGACGATTGAGAGGGGTCCGTGCTGTTGTCGAGTCGAGATGCTCTGAGCCGCTTGAACATTGCATCAGCACGCAGCATCAGGGTGGGGATCCGGCGTCGCACTGCGATGTGGCCGAGTGCGGTGGCGAGGTGGGTCTTGCCGACCCCGACCGCACCCAGGATGACCGCCCCGTGCGCGGCGCCGAGGAACCGCAGACTGGTCAGATCAGTCCACACCGTGCGGTCGTAGCGCACCGTGGCGTGGTCGTCCCAGGAGGCGATGCGCATGGCCGGGTCCAGGCCCGCGGCGCGGGCCCGGCGGGCTGCGGAGCTGGTGTCGCGGCGGGTAGCTTCATCGGCGAGGACCAGTTCGAGGAACGCGGCGTGGGACAGGTGTTGTTGGCGGGCCAGGGCCAGCCTTTCGGGCAGCGTGTCGAGCATGGGTGAGAGTTTGAGTTGTCGGATCACCTTCTTCATGTCCGCCGAGATCGGGTCGGTGAGAGCGTCTTTGGCGGCTTTGTTCACCACGGCCCCTCCTGGGTCTGCTCGTCGGTGGCGCCGCCGTCGATGACCTGCAACCAGTCTGGACGGGTCGATCGGGACGTGGGCCGCTAGCCGCGGGGGTCTCGGGCGAACCTCGCTGCGGGCAATCCCGAGGCGGCCCGAGGCGGCGGGTCTCGCTGGACTGCTCCAACATGGCGGCGGTCTTGGTCACCGACACCACGTCGAGCTCCAACGACCGGCCGCAGGCGGCCTGCACCGGATCCGGACCGTAGCGTTTGACCAGCCCGAGCAGCCGAAACACCTGCCGTATCCGGGTCCAGGGCAGTTCGTGATCGAGCAGGCGTTCGGCGTAGATGCCGATGTCGGGGCCGTGTCCGGCGGGGTTATCTATAACCGGATCTGGTGTGTGTAAGACAGTTACCGACGACTCCGCTGCCCACCGTTTCGTACGTGGGTGACAGTGTTATCCGTAGCGATATAACCGTCGTCGACTTACTTGGCTGTCGATCCACGTCGTGTCGCAGCCGCGCGCAGCCCATCGGAATCGGCCCGAGATCTGCGGTCGCCTCGATAGCATCGGGGGTATCGCTGCACGTCGAAGCTACAACGCCCCGCAGCGTCGGCGCGATATCGCCGACGCTGCCATCGTGTTGCTGGGCTCCGATGGCGCTCACGGCTTGAGCCACCCGCGAGTTGATCAGAAGGCAGGTCTGCCGGCCGGAACCACGTCTTATCATTTTCCGACCCGTCAGGCGCTGGTTCACGGAATCGCCGAGCGGATAACCGAACTCGATGTAGCCGATCTGGCGCTGGCAGCTGGGCTGGACGCTGATGGGGACGGCGATGGGCACTTCTCCGGGACGCTGGGTTTCGCACGGTTGGTGATGTTCTCAGCGACCGACCCCGGGCTGACCCGCGCTCGGGCTCGACACGAATTGGCTCTCGCCGCCCGCCGCGACCCCGACCTCGCCGCGACCATGTCGAAGGTCACCACGCAGATCTATGGCCTGGCGCGCGATGTCGTCGCAGGATGGACGGACGACAGGCCCCCTGCCGATGTCGAGACGATCGAAGAGCGCGCGGTGACGGTGTTGACCTACGTCAGCGGCGTGATGCTGAGTTTCGTGTATGGCCGGCCGGCCGTGACCGACGCGCACGACCTCGACCGACATATACGGGCGATGCTCAGCGGTCTCGCCGCCCAGTAACGCCAGGCATCATCAAAAGCGGTCATGGCCTGCACATACCGCCCATTTCACTAAATTGTTAGCGAAATGCCGCCACTTTGACCACGCCGTTGTTACTGTCCAGTAATGCGCCGCACTCGGGGGATCTTTGCCGTCCTATTGCTGTTGGGCTCACTGTTCTCGACCGCAGGCCCGGCGTCCGCCGACACCGGAGACGAACCCCAATACGAGGCGTTCTACCTTCCCCCAGACCCCCTGCCGCCGGGCGCCCCGGGTGATCTCATCCGCACCGAACCCTCGCGCCTGGTGCTGGAGCCATCAGGTCAACTCGGCGCGATTATGGCCACCGGGACGCGAATCATGTACCGCAGCACCGATGCTCGCGGAAATCCGGTCGCGGTGACGGGCACCTATTTCGAGCCGTACAACGACTGGCCGGGCAAGGGCCCGCGACCACTGATCAGCTACGCGGTGGGCACACAGGGCCAGGGCAACCAATGTGCGCCGTCGCGACAGTTCAACCAGGGCATCCACTATTCGGGCGGCTGGGACATCATGGTCAACTACGAAGAAGGGTTCATCGCGACCATGGTGGCCCGCGGCTTCGCGATCGTGATGACCGACTACGAGGGCCTGGGCACTCCGGGGATGCACACGTACGTCAACCGGGTCGCCGAGGCCGCCGCGGTGCTCGACGCCGCTCGCGCCGCCAAGAAGCTCCCCGGCACCTCGCTGGATCCCAATGGGCCGGTGGCCTTCTGGGGTTACTCACAAGGCGGCGGCGCCGCGGCGTCGGCAGCCGAGCTGGCCTCCTCCTATGCACCTGAACTGCACGTCGTCGGCACCTACGCCGGGGCCCCGGTGGCCGACCTCAAAGAGCTGTTCCCGTACACCGACGGCAGCGCACTGGTCGGCGTGGTCGGTTATGCGCTCAACGGCGAGATCTATGCCTACCCGGAGTTCGCCGACCTGATCCGCTCCAAGCTCACGCAACGGGGTAAGGACATGCTCGAAAGCGTGTCGCGACAGTGCGTCGCGCAGACCATCGTCGACTTCATGTTCCGGCATCTGCAGCCCTACTTCACCGACGACATCAACGTGCTGGTCGAGGAAGAACCGTTCAAGTCGCTGTTCGAGATGCAGAAGCTGGGCAAGTACAAACCCAACGCCCCGGTCCTGATCAACAGCAACCGGTACGACCCGCTGGTGCCGTGGACGGCCGCCAATCAGCTGGGCCGGGACTGGTGCGACAAGGGCGCCGACGTCGAGTTCCGCACCAACGAGGAGCCACCGTTCCTGAACAAGCTGGTGATCAACCACGCCTTGCCGATGCTCGTCGACGGCGAACCAGCAATGCAATGGATCGCCGCGCGCTTCAACGGTGATCCGACCGCACCGAATTGTGGCCAATTCTAACGACATTCACATCGGCCGCCAGCGAGCACCACAGCGAGACCAATATCCCGCGCGTCTGGCCGAAACCGCGAACTGGACGATGACAACATCCGGGTCACCGAGCGACACCGCGAGATCGCCACACTGGGGGCATCGGTTACACGTGCACCAAGTAACAGCCCGGTCCTAACGGATGACACATGTGATTGACGACTCGACCTTGCTCAAAACCCTAATGAGGCTGTGTCGCTACAGATAAAGGGCCCAGTCCGTGGTGTGCTGCACAGAGTGCGTCGACAGTGGCCAGGTTGGCAGGCTCGAAGGTGGTGAAGACCGTGATGACGCCGTTGACACTGCGGTCGGTGGTCCCGCTGTAAGTGCAGCCATGCCGCGGACCGGGCGCCAGCCCCGCATCGGGGTGGTTGAGATCTGCAGGGCGCACCACGATCCGTGCGATACCAGCATTGCAAGGACTGAAATCGAATGCTGCGGAATGGATTTCGAGATAGTAGGTCGCTTTGGCTCCGTTGAAGTCATCGGCCACGCGACACAGCAGCGACGTGGCCGGAAAGGCCATCGCGGGCGGCGCGGGGAGAGGGGGATTCGCTGGAGGCGGCGTTGGCGGTGACGAACTGCACGCGGCGGCCACCATAGCAGCAACAGCAACAATCACGCGCCGCATGCCGTCAGCCTAGCGACAAATCCCGCTCCCTTGCGAGTGCTCCACAGAACGACCAACGGTCGTCATGCCCCGCCTAAGGACAGCGGACCGCCCGGACCGTTCATGGAAACGCACCTAGAGATATTAAGTTCCTCATGATCGATAGAACCATCCGCGGTATCGCAGGGCACAGCAAGAAACACACCAATCAACCTACTGATAAATCCACGTGCTCAACACTCTGCCTAGCTGTTGCTGGCGATGACGTTGTTGTCAAGACTTGACCCTCACGCGACGTGATGCACCAGCCTTATCGACGTGACGCAGGAGATGCAGGTGGACGAACTCACCGTGGGCGAAGTCGCGCGGCGATTTGGCATCACGGTCCGGACGCTTCACCACTATGACGAAATTGGGTTGTTAACCCCGAGTCGGCGTGCAGCCTCGGGTTATCGGGTTTACACGTCGGCGGACCTGACGCGTTTGTCGCAGGTCATCGTTTACCGCCGGCTCGAGCTGTCTCTTGACGAGATCGCGAGCCTGCTGGACGAGGGCGACGAGGTCAGCCACCTGGTTCGCCAGCGCGAACGCGTCATGTCCCGGCTCGATGAGATGAAGGACCTCGTCGAGGCAATCGATCAGGCATTGGAGAAAGCAATGACGAACACAGCCATGACCGACGACGACATGCGCGAACTCTTCGGTGACGGCTTCGACGACTACCAGAAAGAGGCCGAGCAGAAGTGGGGCGAGACCGCAGAGTGGAAGGAATCGCAGCGCCGAGCGAAGTCCTACAGCAAGGATGAATGGGTCCAGATCAAGGCCGAGGGAGAAGCTGTTGAGAAGGCCTTATCCGACGCCTTCCGCGCTGGGCTCCCGGCCGACTCTGAAGAGGCGATGAATGCGGCCGAGCAACACCGGCTCCACGTGAATCGCTGGTTCTACGAGTGCCCGCCGGCTTTCCACCGCAACCTGGGCGACATGTACGTGAGCGACCCCAGGTACGTCGCCACATACGACGAATCATTCGGGCTTCCGGGCCTCGCGGTCTACTGTCGCGACGCGATCCACGCGAACGCGGACCGACCTGCCCACTGACGTGATCGGCGAAATCCGCTGCCTGAGCGAGACCCCGAGCAATGGCTCGGGGTCTCGTCGTTTCAGCCCGGCATCGCTAGCGCCGATACACGTCAACGACGTATCGGCCTCGTACACCTAGCGGAGACTTTCGTTCGGGTGTGACAAGTCCTTGCTCCTCCCAGAAACGAAGTGCGGACGAGCGCACACCGAGCGCAGCGGAGAGCTCGGTGATACTCGTCGCATCGGCCGGGCGGTGGGGGTGCAGCGTTGCGATCTTCTTCGACGATGGTTTCGAGCGCTCGGAATGCAGCGATTGTGTGGTCCCGGGCTCGAAGCCAGATCGACGTGGAGCGCAACCACGCCGGCGTTATCTGTAACGTCTCGCAACAATTGCCTTTAATAAGCTGATCTGAGCGTCGGTACCATGTGTAAGACGTTGTGCGGTATCGGGTTTCGTAGTCCGACATGTAGTCGACGATCCGTTTGTGGCGTTTAGGTGCCGGTGCGGACAGTCTGGGTGAAATGCTCGCTGTTCTCGGACCGCCAGCTGACTTGGACGACGACCTCGCGCCGATCGGAGTCAACTGTTTTGTCCAGGGCACTCGGTATAGCCGCACTCTCTGAACCGAAGGGAACTGGCCGTTCGAGGCGTTGGTCAACGCAGAAGTTGAGGTAACAGGGTGGTCCTGACGTTGAGGACAGACGATCGGCGCGATAGGGCGGAACGCTTTGCGCTGCGGCGACGACTCGGTCGGAGGCCGTGACGTTGACCTCGTAGGCGGTGCCGTCGCCGACATTGGCGACGTAACCGTGGCGGGGGTCGGGGCGCGGTTAGTTTCCCGAGTTGTTGCGCCACTCCGAGACCCTGCGGCCGACCGCACCCGCAGCGTTGGTGGCCGCCTGCCCGACGCCGTCGACTATGCCGGACAGACCGTCACGCAATCCTCGGATCAACGGGTCCTCCGAGGCGTCGAATCCACTCTTGTAGGACCGAGCCCCTGCCGCGGCGTCGTCGACCCAACGGGCCGAATCATCTTCGGCGCGAAGGGGATAGCGGCCAGCCATGATGTCACCGTATTCACCGGAGTCGACCCAGGTGTTCAGTGCCTCGACGCGTAGCACCGAGAAGGGGTGGCTCTGCAGTTCGGTGTTGAGCAGCTTCAGCACGCCGTCGCGCATGTCGCCGACGCGGTCGTACTCGCGGGCCTGCGCCAGGAACGCCTGGGTATCCAGCCGGTCGAGGTGCCTTCCGCCTGCCAGCTTCATGTTCACGCGGATGCCGGTGTCGATGTCCTGCACGCAGAGCAGACCCGCTCGGTCGCCGGATAATTCGGACTTGCGCTGCCACTCCATGAGTGCGGCGACGATCGCGCGCAGAGCCCACCCGCCGACCGGCATGAAACCGAACGAGCGCGCCAGCCGCATCAAGTGCATGAGCATGGTGCGGTACACGGCATGGCCGCTCATGGAATGGCCCAGCTCGTGACCGACGACGAAACGCATCTCCTCGTAGGTCATGAGGTCGTAGAGGCCCGTGCTGACGACGATGAATGGTTCATCCATGCCGATGCAGACCGCCTCCGCGCGCGGCGACTGCAGGACGAACAGCTGCGGCTTGACGGGCGCATCCAGCACCGCGACGCAGTCGTCGAGCAGCGTGTCGAGATCAGGGAACTGACGTGGCCCTACCTTCGCGCTGTTGGCCAGGTACAGCAGCCGGTGCTGACGTTCGCGCAACATGCCCGACAGCAGCTTGAGCACCTGGTCGAAACCCTTGAGCCTGCGCAACGCAGTCAACGCCGTGCGGTCTGCTGGATGCTCCCACGCGCGCGAGCTGATGCCGGGGAAGGTCCTGCGGGTCGTATCGACGGCGTCAGTCACCATTCCACGGTAACGGAGCGGAAGCTAGATTCCGCGCGGGATTTTCGCCCCCGCGCTTACGACGTGGCCAAGGCCGTCGACGCGCGCACGGCGTCCAGGGCGCCTGTCGGGAAGTCCACCCCTCCGCCCGGGACACGGGCCAGAAAGGCATTTGCCGCGGCCAAGCCGCAAAGGTGAACGAACCGCACACCCGAGGCAACGCCAATCTCAGAATGACCTCGCAGATCGGACAGCACAGAGGCATTCTCCCTCGGAGCGGACGGCCGTTCGGGACTTCGTAGAAACGAGACGGCTGCCAATCCTACGCAGGGAGTTGCGCAGGTCGCTTGAGCGGTTGAGTGTGCGATCAACTACCTCGATGATGAATCGGTGATCGTCGCTGTCGAGGGACCGAGTGCAGCCGCGGAGTGCAAACGGTCCGAGGAACGGTGCCGTGATCGTCACCGCCGCCGCACGGGTCGTGCGCCGTGCAGCCGCGGCTGAACGAAGCCTCCGAGGCGTGTCCGCTCAACACGGCCGCAGAAACCTGTGACCAAACACTGAACGACGGATTCGACCGTGGAATCCATTAGCGCTGCAAAGCGATTGAATCGCGGACCATCGCTGCCACCGAGTACCAGGACACCGCGCGGTCCACGGGAGCAGTCTACGTCCAGAACTCCGCGCACCCCCACCAACCCCGATCAGGTGACCACCCTCATCATGAGCACGATCGCCTGACCGGCTTCGCCCAAACTTCGCGGGCACCGAATCTGTGCCACTCCGACGGTCCGTGGAAGGGTTCCTAGACATGGTGATGGCATCGTCACGGCGTCTCGCGGCAACGGTATTCGTCGTTGTCGGCATGGTTGCGGCGTGTGAATCCGACACCGCCATGACGACGACGGATCTCTCCAATGGCGAGGCTGTGCAACAGCTCGACGCCGCGTTCAACACGGCGCGCATCCCCGATGCATTCGTGCCGATCCGCGGCATCAGCCGCACGACGAACTGGGGTGCGGAGGCCCGAACTGTCGAGGTGGCGTTCAACGCACCACGGTCCGCCGTCGACGCGTTCATCGCGAAAACCGGTGCAGGGGAACACAAGTGGCTGAAGGACGCCTCCGCATCGTGCCCGCCGGCCGTCTCCACCGGAGGACCCGTGACGAGCACGCCGCCCGACTCGATCCTCCAGGGCTGGTACGATCGGGGGGTCTTTCAACGATGCGCGGTGGTGGAAGCCTGGACCATCCCCGCAGGGGAGCTCAAGAACGGCGAAATCCACACGGCGATAGGACGGGTGGCCAAACTTCGGGTCCTCCTCGAGGAGGAAGTCATAGCTCAATCCATCCACACGTCGAACGAAGCGCCACGTCATCTAGCTACAGTACGAAGCCTCAGCGGCACGTCGCACGTTGTCTGTGGTCGCGTTCGTAGAGATTCGAGGTCGATCAGATCCGGTCCCGCACGTCGGTCTTCAGCCGATTCCTGGACCACTCGAGGTCGCAGGCCACCCCGTAGCTCTTGCACATGACACGGTGTCATGCGCGATCGTGGTCTTCATGTATTCGATCGGTGCGTTCGCACAGCTGGGCGGGGTGAGTGTGCGCATGCTGCGTCACTATGACCGGATCGGCCTGCTGGTGCCGGCCGAGGTCGATCCCAGCACGGGACGCCGCCGCTATGACGCCAATCAGCTGACGAGGCTCAACCGACTCGTTGCGCTCAAGCACCTCGGCTTCCCGCTAGAGCAGGTCAGGACGCTTCTCGCCGACGGCATCGACGTCGTCGAGCTCAGAGGAATGCTGCGTATGCGCGCAGCCGATCTGGAGACGCAATTACTTCGAGATGGACAGACCCTCGACCGTGTGCGCGCACGGTTGCGGTTGATCGAAAGCGAGCAGACGATGGCCATCACAGATGTCGAGCTGAAGACCGTTGCACCGCAACGGGTTCTCGCGCTGCACCAGTTCATTGGCGAGGAGTCTGATGACGAACAACTCGATGTCGAGGCACTCTTCGGCCGCGTCATCGAGCTGATGGACGCCGCCTCCGCCGACCGGGCGTCACCCATCTCGTGGCGGGATGACGACGAGCACACTCTGCGTCTGCACGCCGGTTTCCTCGCGCCGACCGCGAGCGTGCCCGGCCTCGACGTCGTCGAGCTTCCGGGAGTCTGGGTCGCGTCGGTGGTGCGACGGGGGACGGTCGCGGACATGAACGAAGCTCACCAGTCCATCGCGCGCTGGGCCGAAGCCCACGACCAGTTGCTCAGCGTCCAACGGGGACGGTGGCGCGAGCTCTACCTGGAAACCAACGACACCGACTACTCGGATTGGCTCGTGGAAGTGCAGCTCGAACTCGCGACTACGTGAACGCGACTTCCACTTGGCGGTCTGTTTTCGATCTAGAGATTCGTGGTCGATCAGATCCACGTGGGTGCGAACCGTCATCGAGTCCATGACGGTGAGCCTGTTCGCCAGCTACCCACTCGGGGTGGTCTCGCGGGCTGGCGCACATCCTGCGCGTGGACGCCCATCTGCACCGCCGCCTGCCGCGCTCGGCGACGCCGTGGCGTAGCGGGGTGTTCAGCCATCGCGTCGGGTCAGGAGCCGATGTCGACCCGGAATGTGCGGCGCTCGCCAAACTTTCGAAAACCCAGCCGCTGAAGGATGGGTGAGGACATGGGTCCGGCATGGACCAACGCGAGGGTCGCGCCCCGCGCAGCGGCTGCGCAGAGTCGGGTAGCAACCAGTGCCCGATAGACACCCCGACCCCGCATCGCCGGTATCACGGCTGCACCCCACAATCGCGCGACCGGCTGCACGAGGGTGAAACCGCCCGTCCCAGCGGGAACGCCGGCGCAATGCGCAAGGAATGAACCCGGCGTCACCTTTCGATGGGCCGAGCGGATGTCGTCATCCGACGGCAGTGGGTACCCCCACCCCAGCGCAGACGTGCGTTCGAACGCAGCGACCTCCTTGAGGGTCTCCACCTCGACCACGTCGACATCTGATGGTGCTGGCACGGTCTCGGCGGTCGAGCTCGACAGGTCCACCGCCAGGATGTCGGCAACCTCGAGGGCGACCGCCGACATCGTCGCGAGCTCCTCCAACGTCGCGTCACCTCCCGGATAATCGGGCCCCACCGTGATCTGCAGCGACTCGGCACCGCAGCGGGCAGCTGCACCGAGTGCGCCTCGAATCCCGTCTCCTGAACCCGGTAACGTTGCAGGACAAGCCATCACAGTGGCCTCCGAACCCAGGATGTAGAACTCGTAGCCGTCGACCACAGCATGAGTGGACTCTGGCGGGCGCCACGGAGACACCCACGATGCGGACTGTTCGAGGATCTGCTCCCGCGTCCAGGTCGTCACGTGACCTCCTCAGCGACATGCCACCGTCCGTTCACCCCTGCAAACTAGACCAGCACGCACGGAGAGGCCCGCCAGACTGCGACTGGTGCTCGCATCCGTTCGCCGACACCCCGACGAACTTCACATCGTCACCGCGCGGCTTGGGTTGCGACGCAGTTGATTTCAGTACCCGATGGTGGTGGGCAAGCCGCGGCCTGTCAGCTCCGGCCTGTTCCGGGATCACCTGCTCACTTGCCGACCGGAACTGAGAGGGTTTGCACCGGCCAGCTCGGTGTGCCGGTCAAGACGATCACGAAGCAATCCGAGACGGGACGGCGTTGTCCGTGACTGGTTGCGCTCGTTAACTTTCAGTCATGACAACAGTGCTCATCACCGGCTGCTCTTCGGGTTACGGCCTCGCCACTGCGCAGAGGTTCTACGACGAGGGTTGGAACGTCGTCGCCACCATGCGAACTCCGCGCCAAGACATACTGCCGAGTTCAGATCGGGTCAAAGTACTCGCGCTGGACGTGACGAACCCGGACAGCATTGCCGGTGCGGTCCAGGCCAGCGGTCCGATCGATGTCCTGGTCAACAATGCGGGCATCGGTGGTATCGGCGTGTTCGAAGCCACGCCGATGAGTACCACACGAGAACTCTTCGACACCAACACATTTGGTGCCATGGCTATGACCCAGGCAGTTGTCCCGCAGATGCGGGCGCGCCGCTCTGGGGTCATCGTCAATGTCACCTCCAGCACCACGCTGGCGGCAATGCCGCTGGCCGCCGTCTACACCGCGAGCAAGTCCGCGGTCGAGGGCTTCTCCGGATCGCTGGCTTTGGAGCTGGGCTTCTTCGGGGTGCGGGTCAAGCTCGTCGAGCCGGGTTACGGACCGTCGACGGCGTTCACCAGCAATGGCGCCGACCGCATGAGCCAAACCCCCGAGGACTACCTTCCGTTCGCGGCACCCATCATGGAAGCGTTTGGTCAGCCCGGCGAGGTGACCACCCCCGGCGACGTCGCGGACGTAGTGTTCAAGGCCGCCACCGACACATCAGATCAGCTGAGGTTCCCCGCGGGCCCCGATGCCGTCGCGCTGGCTCAGTCGACATGACTGGACTCGTCCGGATATGGACGTCGGCGGTGGAACGGAGTCCACGCTAGCGTCTGCAGCATGCGCGGCACGGAACCGATGGAGGAGCTGATGTCGCTGCTGCGCCCTGAGGCGGTCCTGGCCAAGATCATCACCGGTGATGGCAAATGGGGTGTTCAGAAGCCTCGTTACGGCGACCCCGCGTTCTGCCTGATGCTCGACGGGTCGTGCCTCCTAGAGCCGCACGGCCTCGACGACATGGAACTTCGCCGCGGTGACTTCCTGTTCTTCCCGCAGACACCGGAGTTCACGATGCGCAGCCGCCCTGACGCCACCCCGATCTTCACGCCGCTCGACCACTCAGGTGACGCCCATCACGGCGACAACTCCGAACCGATCAACATGCGCATGCTCGGCGGGTACTTCCGCTTCGACCAGGCCAGCGCTGCCTTGCTGGTCGCACTCCTCCCGCCGGTCATCCTGGTACGGGGCGGCCAATCGGGCGCGGCGAGGTTAACCCGCTTGGTCGAACTCATCGCAGAAGAAGCAGACACCGACGGCCCCAGTCGCGACGTGATCCTCAAACGCCTAGTCGAGGTGCTCGTCATCGAAGCCACACGGGTTCCCGCCGCGCCGGAGCTAGGCAGCCGCGGCAGAGGATTGATCGCCGGCCTCGCGGATCCAGTGCTTGCCCCAGCGTTGCGTGCGATGCACGCCGACGTCGCCCGCGGCTGGACCGTCGAACACCTTGCAAGCGTGGCCGCGGTATCGCGCGCAGTGTTCGCGCAAAGATTCACCAGGACAGTGGGTTTGACGCCCATGCAGTACCTATTGGAGTGGCGGGTGGCCTTGGCCAAAGACCTACTGAGGACCCAGCGGCCAACCGTCGCGCACGTGGCGCAGGTGGTCGGCTACCAGTCTGCGACCGCATTCACGACTGCGTTCGCACGAGTAGCGGGATGCTCGCCCACCGAGTACGCCCGCGATATGGCATCAGAACCAGCAGGAGGTACGGCACGCGCGGTGGCCGCGCCTGCCTGAGACTCTCAATGATTGGTGTAAAGCTGCAGTCGGGTCACGGTCTATCAGATGACTATTGGTTCGAGACGAACTTCATGTGTGGCAGCACCGTCCTGGCTCATTTTGGTGTGCGGCAGGTTGATTGACCGCCGATACGCTTGACCCATGCGTATCCTTGACTGGGAAACAGGCAGCCGCGATGAGCTTGCCGAATTCATCAGCACGTTGCTGGTCGCAGGGTTCTGGCAGTACGACGATGTTCTTGAATGGGTGCTGGCATGGGTCGATGACTCCGGTGTCGTGCCTCCGGACTCGGCGACCGCCTTGCTCGAGTCGATGTGGAATGCGCGAGTAACCGAGCAAGCGTCGTGGACCAATACCGGTGACTATGGCCGGCTTCAGAGAACCTTCGACCACTTGGAATCCGAGGGCATCCTGGCGCGCATGTGCTTCTCGTGTTGCACGCAGTGTGCGACCCGCGAGATCGACGATGAGCGGACACCCAATCCGGATCCGGACGATTGGTACCGCTACCGAGAGTGGGCGTACACGTTCTTTCACGAGCAAGACGCTCAAGCGCTGGGCGAGCCAAATCCGTCGGTGTATCTGGGCTACAGTGCCTTTCGTGCACATCCCGCACTGCCGCAGTCGCTGATCGCCGCGGCAGGTCGAGGCGAACCAGAGGCCCAGCGAGAAGTCCGCGAACAAACCGACACCATGGTGGGCCAACGGGTGGTTCAACTCGCACGCCACTTCGGCCTCGAAGCCCAATGGTCCGGCTCCCCGTCGAGCCGGATCTTGGTGACGATGAACGACTGGCGCAAGCCGCTTCCTCGCTGAGACGCCTCGTCGCTACCGTTCGAGGCGCGTATTAGGCGTAGCTGACCGAAAAGGAGAACTCGGGCCGGTGGGCCACAGCTGGCCCCATGAGTATTCGCGCAGAACCGGGGCATCGGGAAACCGTTGCAGCACACACTGTTTGGCGTCGACCGCCCGGGCTCATTCACGAAGCCAATCTCTCCCAGCGGGTGCATCGGCGCGACGCAATTTTGCGCGATGGCCGCGCTGATCCAGCTTCCGGGTCTCCGGAGTTTCGCGTGCCACACTCCACGATGGCCTAGATGAAACCAACGCGACGACGGGACAGACAGCAAGCGCGCCGCTTCAAAGGTCATGCGAAGGCGCGGTGTTTGGGGTGGTCGCCACGCTGGATTAGCTCGCTGCGGCCGAACGGATGTCATCCAGCAGCGTGTTGGTATGGGTGGTTGTGGTCGCGGGGTTGACCACGCAGGCGCGCAGCGCGAAATGATCGTCGACACGAGTACCCGCGATGAAGGCGTGGCCGCGCTGCTGAAGATGCCTCAGCGCGGATTGGTTGTGATCGTCGAGTGCGTCGGCGGGCAGTCCCGCAGGGCGGTGGCGGAAACAGACAACGGACAATCCGTGAGCAAGCAGCTCGAAGTCGGGCGACTCGTCGACCGCGCGCACGAGAGCCGCTGCGACGGCCATGTCACGATTGATCAACTGCCCGAGCCGTCGTCGTCCCAGGTGTTTGAGCGTTATCCACACCTTGAGCGCGCGGAAGGGTCGGGTTTGCTCCAAGCCGAACTCGGAGAACCAGACTGGTTCGTCGGGGTCACCGCCGCTACGTAGGTAGTCGGGTATGTGGCTAAAGGTGTCGCGGACGACGGTCATGTCGGAGAACATCACCAGCCCAGCGTCGACGGGCACGTAGAGCCACTTGTGGGGGTCGACGGCGAGGCTGTCGGCCGCGCTGAGCGCTGCCTTCTCGACCGGCCAGACATCGGTCAGTAGTACCGCTGGCCCACCGTAGGCCGCATCGACGTGCATCCACACGTCGTGGCGTTTGCATACGGCGGCGATCTGCTCGATGGGGTCAACGGCGCCGGTGTTGACCGTGCCCACTGTCGCGATCACGGCAATCGGAAGGTGGCCGCTCGAAATATCTTCGGCAAGTTGCCGATCCAGTAGATCGGGAATCATTCGGTGGCCATCGTCGGCGGCGATTTCGACGATGTTGGCTGATCCGATGCCCAGCGCCTCAACCGCTTTGGTATGGCACCCATGCGCCTGCGCAGTCGCGTAGATCAGCGGCCTACGCCCAAGCCCGCTCACGCCTGTCCTGCGATCGTCGACACCAATGTTGGCAGCGGCGCGGTGTCGCGCGACGGTCAGCGCCGTCAAGGCAGCCGCCGAGGCTCCCGAAACCAGTTGTCCCCCTGCTGCAACGGGCCAACCGAGGAGTTCGCAGAACCACCTGACGACTTGATGCTCGAGATGCACCGCGGCATGGTTTCCGCCAGCCACGCTCGGGTTCATGGCGGAAGCGATTCCAGCGGCCATCGCCGCCAGCGGGTGCGGTGGCGAGTTCACCCATGCCGAAAAGCGCGGGTGGCCATTGCCGAAGGGGTAGGGAATGACGGCGGCGCGGACCTCATCCCACAACGAATCTTCCGAAGTACCGCTGGTTGGCCACGATTCAGTAGCCCACGCATCGACTCGGTTTCGAGACGGCCGCCGCATGACGTCATCAGCCGAGCCGGCGATGAGCGCTTCGGCAACCAGACCGGCTGCGCGGCTTGCCAACCTTCGTATCTCGTCAGGTTCCCACTGCCATCCCGGTAAGGCTGGATCGAGCTGACTGCTCACTTCCACATCGTGGCGCACCCATGTCTGCACCGCCACTCATCCGCGCGGATGGCTGGCGATCGTCATCGTCGTCAAGTTCCTTGTGTACCAGTTGAATCTGGCCCGAATCGATCATCTGTTGCATCAACGGGCGCTCGCGTCGACGAGCTGCGGACGGCCGAAACGGGCATGCACACCAGTCGAGAACAGGGCCCGTAGCGGCGGGCCAGCGGGTTCCAGCCCACTCGCGGCGACCAAGTCGTCGGTGAGGTCTACGACGGTCGCAGCCCGCAACGGCCACGTCTCGTGGTCATTGGGCACCCACCACGTCTTGCCGAGCTTGCGCGTGTGCGCACCCCAGCGTGCAGTGAGCCACACCTCGAGTGGCGTCGGCTCGACGGGCTGACCGACGGAAACGGTCACCTGCGCTCGCAGGCCACGCCGCGGCCAACGCCGAACGCTTTCGTACGCCACCTCGTCACCGTGCTTCGTCATGCGCATCCGCGCCCAGGTGTACGGAACGCCCAGGCCAACCCGGGTGACGGGCACCACCGCGAGCCTGGCCGTCTCCAACGAACAAAACAGCACTCCGTGACGACCCCGATCGTCGATGGAGTAGAGCCGGACGTTGGTCTCTAGGAACGTCCCGAAGTACGGCAGCGGCAGCGACGGGCCCAGTCGCGTCTTCCGCATCGCGAACGGCACCAATGCGACGTACGTCGCGCCGTCGAAGACGTCGGGCCGGGTACCCGGTGGATAGAGGTGAGCGATGCGCTCGGCGTCGACCGGCCAGTGAATGAACGTCAGATCGGTCCAGAACTGGTCGAGCATGACGGGACGCGGCAGTGGGGGCGCCACGACCGGATAGTCCATTTACTTGAACCGCTTGAAGCAGAGGTCCTCGTCACCCGCCAGCCCCGACCGGAAGGCGATGATTCGGGTGAAGCCCGACGGCACGGTCTCGGCGTTCACGTTGCTCGCGACGAAGCCGCTGGTGAGCAGGCTGGCGACGGCCTCGTCAAAGTCGCCTGCCGTGAGCGTCAAACCCTGTTCGCCGCTTGGCAATTGGACGGGCTCGATCATCGCGGCCTGTGCAAAGCCCGTCAGGCATGCGGTCCGCAACGCGGCGGCGGCGTTGTCGAGCGGCAGGTTCTTCTGGTGCTGGACGGCGAGCGCGTAGCGAGACGTGACGGCGGCGAACGCCGTGTTGTCCCCCTTGACCAGCATGTCGTCTTCCAGGTCCGCAGGGGCGCCGAGAACCTTCAGCGCGTCGAGGTCCGCGAAGATCGTGTTGGACGATGGGCAGTAGAACGCCGGCGGGGTGGGTTTCGCATCGCTGCACGTGGGCTGGTCAAAGGACAGCGTGGGCGGATTTGCGAGCTTGAAGACCGCCCCCAGAACCTCCATCAACTGTTGCAGGTTGTCCTCGTCGATGGTGACGTTGCCGCCCTCGCCGCTCGGATCGTTCAAGACGAGGGGCAGGTCGCCACGACGCTGCTTGATCTCGTCGTAGTCGATCTTGGCGCACTCGGACGCGCCGGAGGTGAACCCGATTTGAAACGCACTGATGCGGTCGAGCGCGGTGCCGTGGCCCTGCTGGATCAGCTCAGCGTCGTTGGGCCCGTAGACGCTGTCGCGAATCGTGGTGATCGCCGCGAGAACGTGATTGAGGCCGTCGCCAGTACTCAGCTGGAACCGCGGTGACTGACCCTCTGCCACCCAACGGATGTACGTGCCCGCGAAGCAGTCGGCCTGCTGTTCCCAGACGATTCCTGGGGTGTCCTCCTCGACCAGGTTCGCCATGGTTTGGACGGCGTGCCCGTACTCGTGCGCGATCAGCGCCGCAACGGAGGTCTCGCCAAAGTACTTCTTTCCAGTGGGCACCAGTACGCCACGATCCCAGGACATCAGCTTCTTGCTTGGGCAGTAGGACGCGTTCGGATTCCTGTACGTCTTGCTCCCGCACACCGGCGGGCTGCTGGGGTCGTCCGAGTCGTATGAGACGAAACGCGTGATGGGGGTGAACTTGCCGTCGAGTGACTCGGAGAAGTTCTTCTGCCAGTAGTCCGAGATGTCGTTGACCGCCAGCAGCGCCAGCTTGTCGATGGGGCCGCCGTCGGTGCCCTTCACGTCGCCCTCCGGCGCGGGGGCGTCGTCCCGGACCCCGCTGGGACCCTCTTGAACCGGAAGCCCGCCTGCTCGGAACGCGTCGTACACGGGGGAGACGGCTTGGCCGGATGTGACGGTGGCCGAACACCCGCCGATCAAGAGCGCGACAGCGCTGACTGCGGCCGCCAGGCTGCGACTTCGTTTCATGGGCTGGGAGATCCTGTGGCTCGGGTTCGGCGTTGGCGCAGAGCGTATCCCGAAAATGAGGTACCGGTGACGCGCTTGGTCGCGGGTACCTGCGAGTATCGGGGTGTGGGACAGAACGAGCGCACCAAGATCGTCATGACCGACGACGAGATCACCGAGTTCATCGAACACAGTCGCACCGCGACCATGGCAACGCTGTCGGCGAGCGGTAAACCGCACCTGGTCGCGATGTGGTACGCGGTGCTCGACGGCGAAATCTGGTTCGAGACGAAGGCGAAGTCCCAGAAGGCCGTCAACCTGCGCCGTGACCCGACGATCACGGTGATGATCGAGGACGGGCTGACGTACTCCACGCTGCGGGGAGTCTCGATCGACGGTCGCGCTGAGATCGTGGACGCCGACGAGGATCTGCTCCACCGAGTTGGGGTCAGCGTCTGGGAGCGCTATACCGGCCCCTACACCGACGAGATGAAACCCTTCGTCGAGCAGATGATGCACAACCGCATCGCGGTGCGCGTCGTGCCGACGCGGTTGCGCAGCTGGGACCACCGCAAGCTGGGGATGGGCGACATGCCCGTCGCGGGATCGACCGCGCAGTACCTGACCTGAGGGCCGCTCACCCGATCGTCCGAGACACGAAGCCCCCGTTGGCCAGCGTGGTCGCGGTGGCCGCGCCGATCTGTCCGTGGTGGTCGAACAGCGCAGCCGTTCCGGTAGCGATGCCCGCATGGCTTGAGTGGGTTAGCGCTGCCAGCCCGATGTCCGGACCTTCGGGAAGCCTGCTGAGAGTCAAGGTGTAGTCGGCGTTGATGAACTGAAGTCCCTCGGTGCCGTAGTGCGTGAGGGAGCTCGCGACGTCGCCTGCCATCGCGGCGCGCGTGAATGGCGTCATGGGAGCGCCGTCGACGAGAGGCTTGACGTCGCGCACCCAGACGAACTTCGGGCCGACGTGACCCCACTGCGTCAGGTCGAAGCTCGGGCCTGCCACCTGCGGGTCCTTGCCGTATGCCAGCACCAGCAGGGGTCTGTTCTCGACCAATTGATCGATGTCGGCAGGCAGCGGCGGCATGACGAGCGGCGACGTCCAGACGGTTCCCGGCGGTTGTTCACCCTTGCGAAGGAGAACTGCGCTGGCGCGCGACACCAGGGTGCCGGCTTGCGTGACCTCCGCGTCGACCAGGGTCAACCGTCGGCCTTGCCGTACGACGGACGTCCGCACTCGCACGGGTTCCATGGCGGCGGGCCTGAGCAGGTCGACGGTCAGCCGGGCAGGTTGCAGGTCGGGGTCATCGACGGCCGCCTCGATGGCATGTCCTAGGAGTCCGCCGACGAAGTTGCCGCTGATCTGCGATCCCCACGGCCCCCGCGCCATCGAGGTCGGCACGAAGGCGTCGCCGTCGCGCAGGAAGTATGCGGGCGGCAGCTGGCGTGTCACGCGGCTGACGATAGCGGCGCCCACTGTGGCTACTGAGCAACTAGGACGGGTCGACGATGTCGTCGTACTCGCGGTGCTTCGCCAGGTACTCGGCGACCATCCAGCACGGTGCAGTGATCCGCAGGCCAGCGTCCCGGGTGGCGGCGACGGCCTCGGCGACGAGAATCGTGGCCAAGCCTCGGCCCTGGAATTCGGGCGAGGTCTCGGTGTGGAAGAAGCTGCGCTGGCCGTTGCGATCGGAGAAGTCGGCGAGGCCGACGCGCTGACCGTCGACGCTGATGATGAAGCGGTCGGCTTCGGCGGTCACTGTCGCTTCCGCACCGGTCTTGTCGAGAGCCATACCCGACACTAACCGCGTAGCACGCAGGCGTCGTCGGCGCCTCCTCCCTGCGGAGGAGTTCTTCGCCAAATGCGTGGGCTTCTCGACTGATTCGCGTCAGCTGGTGAGCGCGAAGACTCGAACCGTGCTTTCCCCTACCTCGTCGTCACTTTCGTGTCGGGTGTGCCGGCGCCCACGCCGGTGCGTCGACGTCATTCCGTCATCGCGCTGCGAAGCACTTCGAAGTCGTGCTCGTCGATCGCGAACACCCCGGTCCGGAATCGGTAACCCCAACGCGACTTGTCCACGACGAAGTTCAGATCGTCGAGCAACGGCCGGATGGGTGTCTCGACGCAGGGCAGAAACTCCATCTTGCGTCGCCACGGCTGGAACTCGGGATCGAGATCCGCCTGGTACACCTCATCGTCGACGACCTGCCCGATCGCGGTGAACGCCTGCAGCGGTTCGCCTTTCGGATATTCGGTCTTGGGTGAGTAGAAGGCGATCCAGTCGCCGCGTTTCATCCTGCGCAACATGTGTGGTTTGCCGTGGTTGGCCTGTGTGAAGCCGCCCGCCACGCCACGCAGAACGTGACCGCGGCTGACGGTGTTTATCCAAAACGTCATGGCAGCAACGCTAGGAGCGTCCTCCGACAGTCAGCAGAAGTTATCCACAGGCATCTGAATCGGCTGATAAATGATCGAGCCGCCGACGTTGAATACGTCGACGGCTCGGGGTCGGCGATGCCGCATCGCGCCTCTCGGCAAGTGGTCGCTCTAGGCGACTGTTTTAGTTGGTACCCGGGGGATGAACGGCACCGCCGACGTTCTCAACCGTAGAGCACTTCACGGTATTCCGCACCGCCGTCCCCGCTGCCGCCCCCTCGAATCGGCAGCGAGGCCGACGGACGGTCAGGCGGACTCCAGGAAGACGCGACGCGCACGAACCTCGTAACCGTTGCGTTCGGCGAGCTCGCGTAGTTGGCGCAGGGCGTGCCCACGGCCCCGGCCTCCCTCGGGAATGACGACGCCTGCCCAGAGACCCTCCGAGCGTGGCAGCTCGCACGCGTCACGCGCACAGGCCCAGCGGCGTGGGCACATCCGGCAGATCGCCTTGGCCTCCTCGTCGGCCAGCGTCGTCCACCGGTCCGGGTCCCTGGTGCAGTCTCCGATCGGCAATCCGTCAATGCCCACTGCGTTCATTGGTTCTGCTCCTTGTCCAAGCGCCGCAGTTCGTGCGGCGCGATGGGCCGAATCTATAGCAATAACCGTAGCGTCGCAACAGTTTGATCTTGGCAACCAGAAACGGCAGTTCAAAGGGCATTAGCGTGCGGAAACAGCATGTCGTTGACTTGGGGAAACCGCTTAACGCAACGGTTTCCTTCCCAGGATGCACCGGTTAAGGTAGAGCAATTCGTAGCAGTGCAGCAGGGTGCGCACGACGCCTCGGATCACGTCCCGTCAATCAGGAGGGTCCCGTTGGTCGACGTCGAATCCAACGACGAGGCCGACGAGATCGCCGCCGTCGACGAAGGCATGGTGCGCGCCGGAGCTGCCGCCGCCGCACGCCGCCGCGAGCTAGACATCAGTCAGAGGAGCCTCGCTGCCGACGGAATCATCAACGCGGGGGCACTCATCGCCTTCGAGAAGGGTCGAAGCTGGCCGCGAGAGAAGACCCGGGCCAAGCTGGAGGAACTGCTGCGCTGGCCGCCGGGGACGATTGCTCGGATCAGGCACGGCGAACCCGTGCAAGAGCGATCGGTCCCAGGGCCGCAAGCAGCAGACGAGGGTTCTCTGATCGCCCAAGCCATCGAGACGGCCGTCGGAGCCCTGGCCGTGACGATCGGCTCGCTACCCGCGATCGACGATCCCGACTTCACTCCGCGCGTCACCGCGACCCTTTCGGACTTGCGTCAGCTCGAACAGGTGGCGGCGCGGGCCACCCGGATCGGCAGACTGACGCCACCGCTGTTGAAGGCGCTGAGCACGGTACGACGTCAGATCGACGATCTGACCTTGCTCGCAGCGACGGCGCCAACCGCGACCCTTGGACAGCTCGTCTACGCGGCGCGGCGGCGGGCCAACCTGACGATCGAGGAGACCGCCCAGGCGGCTGGCGTGTCCGAGGCGACTGTCGTCGCCGTTGAATCGGGGCAGCAGGTAACGACCGCTGACGCACAGGCCATCGAGGCGCTCATCGAGCAAATCGATTGGCGCTGAGGGCGTTTCGACGCAATCAGTAGCGGTCGCGGTCGCGACTGCGAGCACCGCGGTCGTCGTTCGCGGGAAAGTAGTTCGCGAGTGCCGCGCAGATTTCGACGATCTTGCGTCGTGTCGCGGGAGACATCTGGGCGGGATGCTCGATGACGCCGCCAGGGCGTAGGTACGGGTCGAACGGGACCTCGATGACTGGCTGGCCCTGCCCGTTGAACTGCTGTGCGAGGACCGCGCGCGTGCGTTTGTCGGCGTGGCCGTCGGAATCGTTGAGGACGACGACGGTGCGTTGCAACAGTGCAGCGAGGCCTCGATTGGCCAACCAGTCCATCGTCTGGCCTGCGGTGGCTGCGCCGTCGACCCATTGCGAGGAAACCACCACGAGGGCGTCGAGGTCACGCAAGACCTCTTGGGTGACGGGAGTGTCCATCGTCGAACTGCAGTCGATGATCGAGATCGAGAAGTAGCGATCGAGGCGGGCCGTTGCCTCGCGATAGATCGCAGGGTCGAGGACTCGCCTACGTGCCGGGCTCGCCTCGCCTGCCAGTACGTACAGACCGGCGGCGTTGTTTCCCACACGACTGCGCACGTCGGCGAACGTCTCGAGATTCTGATCGGCCGCGAGTTCCCAGTACGAACCCATGGCCTTCGGGTCGACGCGGCTGCCCAACTTGCCGAACGAGGTGTCGGCGTCGATCGCCACGACCCGATCTTCTTGCCGCAGTTCGGCGAATATCGAACCGATGCTCGCGGACATCGTGGTCTTGCCGACTCCGCCCTTGCCCATGACGCCGACCTTGTAGTGGCCGCGAAGGACCGCCTTGATCCGCGCCTCCAGTTCAGCCTGGTGAAGCTCGTCGGCGGACGGTCCGGGATTGATCAGCCCGAAGGACAAACGGTGCACTGCGCGCCGCCAGCCTCTCGCCGGCACTGCGCGTCGAGACGGGACGAGTTGATCGGCCCTGATGCGGTCGGCATACGACGCGGGAGGCGCCGCCGTTGTGCCGCGGGAATCCTGGGTGTACATCTGGCCCTGCCAGGTGGCCTGCGGGGGTTGTCCCTGCCAATTGCCTTGCGGCGGTTGGCCTTGCGGTGGTTGGCCTGGTGGAGGTTGGTTCGGCGGAGGTTGGCCTTGCAGCGGGTGATTCGGAGGCGGCTGGTTCTGCAGAGGCGGTCCACCCTGGCGGGGGCGAGACGGTGGCCAATTGGCTGGTTGACGTGGGGGCGGGGGCGGGCCGGATTGGCCTCCCCAGGATTGCGATTCACTCAACCGTCCGATGTCCTGCGTCGTGTCGGCCGGACCGTAGCGCGCAGGCGGCCTGCGGAGCTCCCCAGTGGGTGGCTCGGCGTCACGCGGTTCGGGTGCTTCCATCGGAGCGGGGGCCAGGGGTGGTTCGGCTAGGGGCGGAGGGTTCTCCGGCGGCACGAAGTCGACAGGTGGACGCGAAGGAAGCGGCGTCGCCGCCGGGGTGAAGGCCGGCTCCACCGGCGCCGGCTCGTAGTCCGCCTCCTCGGGCCCCGTCCACCCAAGTTGCCTGCGCAGGGCGTCGTCGCGGTCGCTCACGGCACCATGCTCCTTTCGTTGGGTCAGACGACGCGACTGTCGACCCTCTGAGTCAAGTATCAACCACATGTTGCGGTGACTACTCAAACCTTCGGCGGCCGGTTCGCTGACGTTAGGTCGCAGCAAACTCTGGTAAGGGCCGCCTCCGGCTGTGGTCGGCCCAGCGGGGACCGAGTCCTCCGGCGGGTGTGTCGTGACGAGGCCTCTCTCCGACGCGACGCCGTGCCGCGTCAATCCGCGCCATCGTCGGAGGATTCCCGGTAGGTCGATGGTTTGCCTCAAAACGGTTATATCAGCTGGAAATGCAGCTAAGGCGAGAGGCGCAGTAGCCGGGCGAGGGCCTCTGGGCGGTGGTCCTGGCCAGGTGGTCCGCAGTGAATTCGTGCACTTGGGGTACCGATTCGGCTGGTACGCTCGCATCCGGCGAAGGGGTGCATACGTGGGTCTGCTGGGGGTATTGGAGAAGGCTGGCAAAGCCGCTTGGGATATCGGAAAAGAAACCGTGAGCGTCGTTGGCGACGTCGCGGGTGTGTTCAGCGGTGTCCAGGCGGTCGGTGACCTGATCGAGAGGATCGGCGACAGGGCCGCTCTGGAAGACGTGGCCATACTTGGCGGCAGGCTCGCTGGCTGGGCAGAGAAGGTCGGCCTCAACCGGGTGCTTCGCGCGGCCGACTCACCAATTCTCGACGCAGGCCAAGCCGCGATCGGCGCCATGCGGCTGACCACGGGCTGGGGTGACCCAGAGTCCGGCGAGCGGTTTGGCAAGGGTGGCGCACAGTTCCGCAAGGCGGGATTGAAACTGTCGTTGGCGCAGCCTGATCCCGGGAACTGGTCCGGCGTCGGGGCGGAGGCCTACGCAGGTAGGAACGCCAAGCAGCGGGCAGGCACCTTCAAGCTGGCAGGCGCCGACCACGAAGTACATCGGATCGTTGCGACCGAGGCCTACCAGGTCGACTTTCACCGGGACCGACTCGACCAGTGGTCGAACTTCCTAGCCGACGTCGGGCTCTTCACCTTCGCCCTTGGGCTCATACCCGGGTACGGGAAGGCCGCCAAGGACACGGTGGAACTGGCCGCCGTGATCGGCGCTCTCGGCAGTTGTTCCATCGAGCTCTACCAGCTGTCATCCGAGGTCGAGGAGAACAGCGCTGCTCTGACGCGCCTGCTCCCCACTTACGAGGACGTCGGCAAGTCGGCTGAGCACGGCGACCGCGGATCTCGGCCGCCCGACCCGCCGCGCCCGCCGACGTCGACCAATGGCGAGCCGAAGAGCAAGGAATCGGATCAGCCGCCCCCGCAGGCTCCGCCGAACCCGGCAGCTCCTCCGGTGCCAGCGCCCTATCCCGGGGGCGCGGGTCCGGGAGCGCGTGGCGCCGGCGCTGGCGCTGGCGGTGCAGCGCCCGTCATGCCCCCGGTGGTGCAGCGCAGCGTTCCTGCCGCGGCCCCCGCCCCGCCAGCAGGTGCGTCGTCGCCTCCGCCTGCCGCACGCGGTGCAGCGCCCGCGGCGATGGGTGCTCCCGCTCCTCTTTCGGCGGCGCCGGCTGCCGCCGCATCGAGCGTTCCGACGGGCCTGATCAACCAAGCGGTGCAGGCCGCCGTCCAGTCCGCGGTGGAGAAGGCGCTGGACGAGCAGCGTCGAGAAGACAAGCAACGCGAGGAGAAGGATCGCGACGACAAGGATCGCGACGACAAGGAACGCGATCGCAAGGACGGCGAGGACAAGAACGGCGAGGACAAGAACGGCGAGGACAAGAACGGCGAGGACAAGAACGGCGATGGCATCCCCGACGACTTGCAAGCCGACGATGTCGCCACGGTCGGCGAGGTCGATGCTGGGCGGGCACCGATCGGGCCAGCGAAGGATTCGGATCCAGCTCCACTGGCCAGGCTGATCGCGGCTACCTTGGACCAAGAAAGTTTCCATCGGGCCGACGCCGGCGCCAGCGCAGTAGGAAGATAGAGAGAAGGGGTTTCGACATGTCCGGCGATCTTCGTGTCACCACCGAGCACCTGCGTGCGCTCGCCGCCAAGCAGGTTGCGGCGGCCGCGGTCGTGAAGGCTGCGACGGATACTGCCGAAGGTGTCGACACCTCGGTGCGGAAGACGCACGGCGTGATCGCTTGGTCGACGGCCGCTGCGGTGGAGGCGATAGCGCACGCTCGCAGAGGAGCGGGCCTGGAAGTGGAAGGGGTTTCGCAAGGAATGGCCACCGATCTGGAGGCATCCGCGGCCGCCTACGAGCGGTCGGACGCCACGGCAGGGGCGGTTCTCGACCACCAGATGCATCCCCGGTGAGCGCCGTGGGCCCACACGGATCTGGCCAGCCGACGCACTTCGACGACGTCGTCGGTGTCGAGGTGACCATCGACGGGATGCTCGTCATCGCCGACAAGCTCAACCTGATGGAGTTCCCGCCGTCACTGGGAATCCGGCCCAACATCCCACAGCTCGAGCTGCGAGACATCGTGTGGGAGCAAGTCCGCCGCGACCTTGCCGCGCAAGGCGTTCTCGACGTATTCGGCATGCCGCATCCCGAGGTGGCCGCCATGGTGGACACGCTCAGCCGTGCCGACCGCACACTGGAAGGCCGATGGTGGCGACGTGATGTCGGCGGCAAGATGGTGCGTTTCGTGGTGTGCCGCAAGGGAGATCGGCATGTGGTCGCGGCGCGCGACGATGAAATGTTGGTCCTGCAACGCGTCGCCCCGCAGGTCGGACTCGCGGGAATGGTCAACGTCGTGTTGGGGTCGGCGACGGCTGCCGACGTCGAATCGTTCACCGCGCTCTCCAGCAGGCTGGCGGAGGCAAGAAGTGCGAACCAGTTGGCGCAGTTCGGGATTGACCCAGGCTCGGCCAGAACCTATTCCGAGATGTTCGCCAACCCCAATAGTTGGGTGGAGCTCACGGCGAACGAGCGGCACGAGGGCGGAACGTATAGCAGGGCCGAGGTGGCCGCGGGCGTGCTGGACGCGACCCTTGGCCGTGTCGTGTCGCTGCCGCGGCGTGTCAACGGCGAGTTGTTCGGCAGCTTCCTGCCAGGTACCACCGAGAACCTTCAGCGTGCCCTCGAGGGACTCATGGAGTTCCTCCCGTCAGGCTCCTGGTTCGACAAGACTTCGGCGCAAGCCTCCGCCCAGCACTTCTACCCCGACTGAGAAAGGTTCCTCCCTGGTGGGCGACACTCCGCCGCACGACACCGGCGACGACGGTCACGACGACCTGTCGGCGCTGGGGTTCTACACGCCCGAATACCCTTCGGAGGATTCGGATCTGGATGCGTTCGGGGATTACCTCGGTGCGGCGGATGGTCATGAGCCGAGCGTCGATCCGCCAGAAGACGAGGACCTTTCCGTACCACTGTTCACCGTCACGAATCCACCGGGAACGGTGACCGTGACGAGCTTCATGGATGGCCGCATCAACCGAATCGAACTATCGCCGAAAGTGACCACGATGACCGAAACTCATCTGGCCGAAGAGATCGTCGTCATTGCGCGACTGGCCACTCAGGACGCCAGATCCGCTCAATACGCCTTCATGCTGGAGGGCATGAAGGAACAGGGCCACGACAATGTCACCACACGGGACTTCCTGAGTCGAGAACTCGACCTGCCGTCCCCCGAGCAGGCCAAGGCCGCCCGCGCAGAGGTGTTCGCCACCAGGTATGTCGGTGACCATGAGTGACCAACTAGCCGGGCTCTTCGGCAGTGCCGTTGGCATGTTGCCCAGCTCGCCTGCACGCTCGTTCGAGATCTTCTCCGAGATCACGGCTGTCGACGAGACCGCGTGCGACGCGTGGGTTGGCCGGATCCGTTGTGGCGACACCGATCGGGCCACGCTGTTCCGGGCGTGGTACTCGCGCGGCAACTTCGGAAAGCTGTCCGGAGTAGCAGAGATCTCGATGAACAGCCTCAACGCGCGAGTGCCGATCGGAGGTGAGTTCGGCGACATCACCTACCCCGTCACCTCACCGCTGGCGATCACCATGGGGTTCGCCGTCAAGGAGGCCTCCGAGGGCAACTACGCCGACGCGATGGAGGCGCTGGAAGGCGCGCCGTCGCGGGGCTCGGAGCATCTGGTGGCGTGGGTCAAGGCGGTGATCTACGCAGCCGGGCACAGGTGGACCGACGTGATCGACGAGGTGCGCGGCGCGGCTGGCTGGCCCGACAAGTTCCTTGCCGCCGCCGCGGGCGTCGCGCACGGTGTGGCGGCCGCCAACTTGGGACTGTTCACCGAGGCCGAACGCCGGCTTAGTGAATCGAATTCCGAGCCCGCCGGAGAGGCGTGTGCCACCGCGATCGCGTGGTACCTCGCTATGACGCGGCGCACCCAGGGCAATGAAGAGGCAGCGATCGCCCTGCTGGAGTGGCTACAGGCGACGCACCCGTCGCCAAGAGTTACTGCGGCACTGAGGGATCCGAGCTACCGACTGGCCACCACCACGCCCGAGAATATCGCATCGCGGAAGGACCCGTGGGATCCAAACAGCGTGGAGGCCGACACCTCTGGTCGGGAGATTCTCCTCGCGGAGGCACAGGCCGAACTCGACCGCCAGATCGGGCTCAGCCGGGTCAAGGAACAGATCGAGACCTACCGTGCGGCAACGCAAATGGCGAAGGTCCGCGCCGCTCGCGGGATGAAGGTCGCCCAGCAGTCCAAGCACATCATCTTCACCGGCCCACCGGGTACCGGCAAGACGACGATCGCGAGGGTGGTCGCCAACATTCTTGCCGGTCTCGGCGTGATCGCCGAGCCCAAGCTCGTGGAGACGTCGCGCAAGGACTTCGTCGCGGAGTACGAGGGCCAGTCGTCGGTGAAGACCGGCCGCACCGTCGACCGCGCCGTCGGCGGGGTGCTATTCATCGACGAGGCCTACACGCTCGTCCAGGAGCGCGACGGCAGGGCCGACCCGTTCGGCACCGAGGCGTTGGACACCCTGTTGGCGCGGATGGAGAACGATCGCGACCGGCTGGTGGTGATCATCGCGGGGTATAGCGCGGACATCGACCGTCTGCTGGAGAGCAACGACGGCCTGCGGTCACGGTTCTCGACCAGGATCGAGTTCGACTCGTACTCGGCCGACGAGATCGTAAAGATCGCCAAAGTACTTGCTGCAAACAATGATTCGACGCTCAGCGATGAGGCGGCGAAGCGGGTTCTCGACGCGGCCACCCTGCTTGGTCAGCGATCGCTCAACGGGAAGCCGGCCCTCGACATCGCGGGCAATGGTCGATACGCGCGCCAGTTGGTGGAGGCGGGCGAGCAGTGCCGCGACATGCGATTGGCCAGGTCTGCGGACTTCGACAGCCTCGGAGTCGAGGCGCTCAGCGAGATCAACGGCGACGACATGGCGACTGCGATCGACGCCGTCCATGCACGGCTCAGCATAGGGAACTGACGCATGGCGGGATTTCGGCTCACCACCAAGGTGCAGGTCAGCGGTTGGCGCTTCCTGCTGCGCAGGGTCGAGCACGCGATCGTCCGCCGCGATACCCGCATGTTCGACGACCCGCTGCAGTTCTACAGCCGCGCCGTATCCCTTGGCATCGTCATCGCGGTGTTGATCTGTTTGGGTGCAGCGCTTTTGGCGTACTTCAAGCCGTTGGGCAAGCGAGGCGGCGACACGCTGCTCGTCGACCGCACCACCAACCAGCTCTACGTCGCCCTGCCGAACAACGGTCAACTTCGGCCCGTCTACAACCTGACCTCGGCGCGCCTGGTGCTTGGCAATCCGAGCAACCCGTCGGCGGTCAAGTCAGACGAACTGAATCGGCTGGCCAAGGGGCAGCCGATCGGCATTCCCGGCGCCCCGTATGCCACACCCATCGCCACCGCGCCCGCAACGACGTGGACGTTGTGCGACACCGTGACCAAGCCCGAGAGCGTCGCACCGACGGTCAGCGCGTCGATCGTCGTCCTGCCACTCGTCACCGACGACTCGGTGGCGCCGATGCGCGCCGACCAGGGTGCGTTGATTACGTTCCGCGACAAGGACTGGTTGGTCACCGACGACGGCAGGCACGCGATCGATCTGTCGGACCGGGCGATCACCTCGGCGGTCGGAATCCCCGTGACCGCCAAGGCGACACCCATATCCGAGGGTCTTTTCAACGCGCTGCCGAACGCGGGGCCTTGGCTGTTGCCGGAGGTTCCCGCCGACGGCGCGCCGAATACCCTTGGGCTGCCGCCGAATCTGGTCATCGGATCGGTGTTCCAGACGGTGACCGACGAGGGCGAACAGAAGTACGTCGTGTTGCCGGATGGCGTGGCCAAGGTCAACGATCCCACCGCTGCCGCGCTGCGCGCCACCAACTCCTACGGTTTGATCGCACCGCCGTCGGTGGAGTCCAGCCTGGTCGCGAAGATCACCGAGCAGGTGTACGTCTCGCCCCTGCCCGACAAGCCGCTAGAGATGCTGCTGCGCGAGGACGCTCCCACGCTGTGCTGGTCGTGGCAGCGGGAGCCCGGCGATCAGGCGCCGAAGACCTCGGTCATCACGGGACGGCATCTGCCGATCGCGGCCTCCGTGATGAACACCGGTATCGATCAAATCGGTGGACCCTCAAAGGTTTTCATCGATGGTGGCCAGTACGTTCGACTGCAGTCGCCCGACCCGCGGTACGGCGAGAGCCTCTACTACATCGACCCGCAGGGTGTTCGCTACGGAATCCCCAACGAGGAGACCGCCCGCAACTTGGGGCTCTCTAGCCCGCTGACCGCGCCATGGCAGGTGGTCGGGCTGCTCGTCGACGGGCCCGTGCTGTCCAAGTCGGCCGCGCTGTTGGAACACGACACGCTGCCGTCAGACCCCAGTCCGCGCAAGATCCCTGACGGCAACGCATTACCTGGAGCCCTGCCAACCGGGCCACGACCGGGAGGTGGCTGATGACGACCAAGAAGTTCAGCACGATCATCAAGCGGGGTCCGCGTCTGACTCCCGGTGAGATCAACGTGACGCCGCCAGACGACCTCGGCATCGACATTCCGCCGTCGGGCGTGCAGAAGATCCTGCCGTACGTGATGGGCGGCGGCATGCTGGGAATGATCGCGATCATGATCTTCACCGGCGTGCGGCAGCTGTCGCCGTACATGCTGATGATGCCGCTCATGATGGTGATGGGCACCGTCGGGTTCATGGCTGGCGGTGGCTCGGGCGGCAAGAAGGTTCCCGAGATCAACGCCGACCGCAAGGAATACCTGCGCTACCTGTCGGGACTGCGCACGCGGGTGACGTCGTCGGCTGCCGCACAGGTCACGTTCTTCAGCTATCACGCACCCGACCCCGAGGATCTGCTGTCGCTGATCGGCACCAACCGACAGTGGTCGCGGCCAGCCAACACCGATTTCTACGCGGCGACGCGCATCGGGCTGGGTTCGGAGCCTGCCGTCGACCGGCTGTTGAAGCCCGCCGTCGGCGGTGAGCTCGCCGGACCGCAGGGCGCGCCGCAGCCGCACCTGGAGCCGGTCAGCCACATGTGGCTCACGAAGTTCCTGCGGACACACGGCCTGATCCACGATTGCCCGAAACTCGTTCAGCTGCGGACGTTTCCGACCATCGCCATAGGCGGCAACCCCGCGGGTGCCGCGGGGTTGCTTCGCGCGATGATCTGTCACCTTGCCGTATTCCATCCGCCCGACCTGCTGCAGATGCGGGTGCTCACCGACAATCCCGAAGATCCCGACTGGGCGTGGCTCAAGTGGCTGCCGCACACCCAGCACCAAACCGACACCGACGCCGCGGGTGCGACCCGCCTGGTGTTCACCCGCCCGGATGGACTCAGCGATCTGACGGCGCGGGGCCCGCACACCGCGGACTCCGCGCCAAGCGGGCCCTACGTCGTCGTCATCGACCTGAGCGGCGGCAGGGCGGGTTTCCCCGTCGACGGCAGGGCAGGCGTCACGGTACTGACCCTGGGCAACCATCGGGGTTCGGCCTACCGGATCCGGGTCGACGCCGACGGCACCGCCGACGACCGGTTGCCCAACTCGTCGTTCCGTCTCGTCACCAGCAAGACCGACAGCATGACGCCGGGCGAGGCTGGGCGAGTGGCCCGCAAGCTAGCGGGCTGGTCGGTCACGGGCACGATCATCGACAAGAGCACGCGGGTGCAGAAGAAGGTTGCCACCGAGTGGCACCAGATCGTCGGTGCCCAAACGGTCGAGGAAGTGACCCCGAGCCGCTGGCGGATGTTTAGCGACACGGATCACGACCGGCTCAAGATTCCGTTCGGCCACGAGCTCAAGACCGGTGACATCATGTACCTCGACATCAAGGAGGGTGCTGAGTTCGGCGCGGGTCCGCACGGCATGCTCATCGGAACGACAGGCTCCGGCAAGTCGGAATTCCTTCGCACGCTGATCCTTTCGCTCGCCGCGACCCACCATCCGGATCAGATCAATCTCCTGCTGACCGACTTCAAGGGCGGTTCGACGTTCCTCGGCATGGAGAAGCTGCCGCACACCGCCGCAGTGGTGACGAACATGGAGGAAGAGGCCGAGCTCGTCAGCCGCATGGGTGAAGTGCTGTCGGGCGAGCTCGATCGTCGTCAGTCGATCCTGCGGCAGGCAGGCATCCAGGTCGGTGCGGCGGGAGCACTGTCCGGCGTGGCGGAATACGAGAAGCATCGTGAGCGTGGCGCCGACCTGCCGCCGCTGCCAACGCTTTTCGTCGTCGTCGACGAGTTCGCCGAGTTGCTGCAGAATCACCCGGACTTCATCGGGCTGTTCGATCGCATCTGCCGCGTCGGACGATCGCTGCGGGTGCATCTGCTGCTCGCCACGCAGTCGCTCAACACCGGCGGTGTCCGCATCGACAAGCTGGAGCCCAACCTGACCTATCGGATTGCGTTGCGCACCACCAGTTCCGCGGAGTCCAAGGCGGTGATCGGCACGCCCGAGGCGCAGTACATCACCAACAAGGAGAGCGGTGTCGGCTTCCTACGCGTCGGCATGGAGGATCCGGTCAAGTTCCACAGCGTGTGGACCGGCACCACCTACGTGCCCACCGCGTCGCAGACCGATCGCGGGGACGCCGCGCCTCGGCACGTGGCACCGAGTCCGTTGCGGATCCGACCGTTCACTGCGGCGCCGATCTTCGAAGCGGCGGTGACCCCATGAGCCCCCGAAGACTAGCGCGAGTGGGGATCGCGGCGAGGTACGAGCGAGTGGGGGGCGAGGCATGAGCACCGAATCCGAACACCGGGTACTGCGCGAGGTCGTGCTGGAGCAGCTGACCACCGGTGAGATCAACGCCTACCGAATGTGGTTGCCGCCGTTGACCGATCCGACGCCGGTCAACGAACTCGTCGCGCGCGACCGGCGGGCGCTACTGCGGTTCGGCCTCGGCATCATGGACGAGCCGCGCAGGCATCGCCAGGAGGTGTGGGGCATCGACGCCTCGGCGGCAGGCGGCAACATCGCCGTCGGTGGCGCACCGCAGACAGGCAAATCGACGTTCCTGCAGACACTGGTGCTGTCCGCTGCTGCGACCCATACGCCGCGCCAAGTGCAGTTCTACTGCATCGACCTCGGTGGTGGTGGCTTGATGTACCTCGAGGACCTGCCTCACGTCGGCGGTGTCGCGACGCGGTCGGAGCCGGACCGCGTCAACCGCATGGTGGCGGAGATGAAATCGGTTCTGCGCCAACGTGAAGCGATGTTCAAGCAGCACCGCGTCGGCTCGATCGCGGCCTACCGGCAGATGCGCGAAGACCCCAACCATCCCGCATCCGCGGATCCGTTCGGTGACGTGTTCCTGGTGATCGATGGCTGGCCCGCCTTCGTCGCAGAGTTCCCCGACCTGGAGCCGACGGTCCAGGACCTGGCGGGCCAGGGGTTGGCGTTCGGCGTCCATACGGTGATCTCGACGCCCCGGTGGACGGAGCTCAAGTCGCGCGTCCGCGACTATCTCGGCACCAAGCTGGAGTTCCGACTCGGTGACGTCAACGAGACGCAGGTGGATCGCATCACGCGCGAGATCCCGGCCAACCGACCCGGTCGCGCGGTATCGATGGAGAAGCACCATCTCATGATCGGCGTGCCGCGCCTGGACGGGGTGCACAGCGCGCATGACCTGGTTCCTGCGATCTCGGCGGCCGTGCAGCACATCGCGTCGCTGCATACCGACGAGGCACCCAAGGTCAGGGTGCTGCCCGATCGGATCTACCTCAAGGAGCTCGATCCGAACCCGCCGGGACCCGACTCCGACTACCGCGCCCGCTGGACCGTCCCTCTCGGCATCCGCGAGTCCGACCTGTCGGTGGCGTACAGCCCGATGCATACCTCGCCGCACCTGCTGATCTTCGGCGCGCCCAAGTCCGGCAAGACGCGCATCGCGCACGCCGTGTCGCAGGCGATCTGTGCGCGGAACAGTCCATCGCAGGTGAGGTTCATGCTGGCCGACTATCGATCGGGCCTGTTGGACGCGGTGCCGGAGAGTCACTTGCTGGCCGCCGGAGCCGTCAACCGCAACGCGGCGAGCCTCGACGAGGCCATCAAGGCCCTCGCGGCCAACCTGCAGAAGAGGCTTCCACCGCCGGATCTCACGACGGCTCAGCTGCGGGCGCGGTCGTGGTGGACGGGACCCGACGTCGTGTTGCTGGTCGACGACTGGCACATGATCGTGGCCGCCGGGGGCATGATGCCGCCGATGGCGCCTCTCGGCCCGCTGCTCCCCGCGGCGGCAGACATCGGGCTGCACGTGGTGGTCACCTGTCAAATGAGCCAAGCGCACCGAGCGACCATGGACAAGTTCGTTGGAGCCGCGTTCGGTGCCGGATCACCGACGATGTTCCTCTCGGGCGAGAAGATGGAGTTCCCGTCAAGCGAGTTCAAGTTGAAGCGTCGGCCCCCTGGCCAGGCACTTCTCGTCTCGCCGGAGGGTAAGGAAGTCATTCAGGCCGCCTACGTGGATCCACCCGACGAAGAAGTGTTAGCACCATCCCTGCAGGGCCGGTAAACTTCTGCGCAGACGTACAGCAACGCTGGCGGCGAAAAAACAGCAAACGGGTCGGGTCAACGATTCAAGGTGTTGCGGGAGGGGCGGGGATCAGCCGCATCCGGCATGGGGATCGTTTGCCTTCGACCTGCTCTACATAGGTAAGGAAGGCATACAGATGGAACCCTTGTCCCATAACCCCGACGCCTCGGCAATTGGTATCCAGGTCTTCGCCAACGGAGCTCGTGGTTTGGCTGCCGGAACTGCGGCGACCGCCGAAGCCACTGGCCTCGTTCCTGCCGGTGTCGACGAGGTTTCAGTGCAGGCCGCGCTCGCGTTCGGAACCGAGGCGCTAGAGGTCAACGCGCTCAACGCCTTCGCGCAGGAGGAGCTCTCCAGGGCGGGCGCTGCCTACACCGAGGCTGCCGCGATCTACACCACGGTCGACGAGGCCAACGCCGGCATCCTGTCGTAGTTTCCAGCTAATTCATACCTTTAGTCGAATTTGGGGTGTAGCAAACGATGTCCGCTGTCCCAGCCATGCTGGCGATGTTCTATGGAGCATTGCCTCCAGAGGTGAACACCGCTCGGCTCATGGCGGGCGCGGGTGAGGCGCCGATGTACCAGGCGGCAGCTGGTTGGGAGACGCTGGCGATCAACCTGGAAACACAGGCCGAGGAGCTAGCGGGCAGTCTGGCAGCGCTGACGGCGAGCTGGTCTGGCATGGCAAGCGAGCGGGCGATCACGGCGACCACACCGATGATCGTGTGGCTGAGGACCACGGCACTGCAGGCGCAGAAGCGGGCGATGCAGGCGATAGCCCAGGCCAACTCGTACATGCTGGCTATGGCCACGACGCCGCCGATCCCCGAGATCGAGATGAACCACGTCACCCATGCGGTTCTGGAGGCGACCAACTTCCTCGGCATCAACACGCTCCCCATCGGAATCAACGAAGAGGACTACTTCGTCCGAATGTGGGATCAAGCGGCGGCGGCAATGGAGGGTTATCAGGCCGAGACGTCGGCCAACACCATCTTCGAGCCGATCTTGCCGATGACCCCGATCGTCGTCCCGGGAGTCGGTGAGGCGGCGGCCGGTAGCGCGCTGGGGCAAATCGCGGCGCTCAGCGGCGGGTCAGCACTCCGCGAAACGGCCTTCGCTCACGTCACCGCACAGGCCACCGTCGAATCGGCGGGTCTGCAGATCGGCCGCGGGGTGAACATGGGGAACATGGCCGCGCAGCGAGCGGAGAGCGCTGGCCAGCAGGCCCAGCAGGCAGGTCAGCAAGCTGCCAATCAGCAGGACAAGCCGCAGCAGGGCGTGCAGATGGCCGTCCAGATGGCCACGCAGGTCGGCTCGCAGGTGGCGCAACTTCCTCTGCAGCTCAGCCAGTTGGCCATGCAACCGATGCAGCAGCTCACTGCGCCGCTGCAGCAGATGACGTCGATGTTCAGCTCGATGGGCGGCTCCAACAACGCCGCGCAGATCGGACTGATCGGCGCCAGCCCGCTGTCGAACCACCCTCTGGTCGGCGGTTCTGGTGCCAGCGTCGGCTCCGGGCTGGTGAGGGCGGCTTCGCTGCCTGGCGCTGGCGGATCGATGGCGCGCACACCGCTGATGTCCAGCCTCGTCGAGAAGAAGGTGGACGCCGAGCCGCTGGTGGCTGCCGGTGCGGCAGCTGGCGGCAGTGGCGCAGGCCTCGCCCCGGTCGGCGCAGGCGCTGGCGGCCCAATGGGGGGCCCGATGGCCCACAACAACGAGAAGAGCGGCGGTTCCAAGCCGGGGCTGCGCTCGCCGACGGTACTCGTCCAGGATCTGGGCGAAGATGAAGCAGACGACTGGTAGTCGTCACGACGGACTTCCCGGCCAAGGGGGCTGGAAGACTCGCCATTCCTTGGTGAGGACGCAGGTGAAGAAAGGGAAACAGGCATGGCCCAGATGAATACTGATGCCGCTGTCCTCGCCAAGGAGGCCAGCAACTTCGAGCGCATCTCCGGAGAGCTCAAGGGCATCATCGCACAAGTCGAAGGCACGGCGGGTTCACTCGCCGGCCAGTGGCAGGGGGAGGCCGGCATGGCCGCGCAGTCCGCACTCGAACGCTTCCGCGAGGCGGCGGCCCGTCAGGTCCAGGAGTTAAACGACATCTCGGGCAACATCCACACCTCGGGCGTCAACTACACGGTCACCGACCAGGAACATAAGGGAATGTTGGACGCCATGGCGGGAAGCTTGGACGGCCACCACGGCGGCTAATAAGAATCACTACTAGAAACCCATAGAACGGAGAATTCAATGAGTGAACAACTATGGAACTTCGCAGGCATCGAGGGCGGCTCCGCCGAGATCCACGGCGCGGTCGCGACCACCGCGGGCCTGCTCGACGAGGGCAAGGGCTCGCTTGCAGCGCTGGCCTCAGTGTGGGGCGGCGCAGGCAACGAGGCGTACACCCAGGTTCAGATGCGGTGGGACAGCACCTCCCAAGAGCTGAACTCCGCACTGCAGAATCTCGCGCACACCATCAGCGAGTCCGGCCAGGGCATGTCTCAGACCGAAGCGAGCGTCACTGCGATGTTCGCCTAACATCACGTGCACGGAGGTGGGCGAGTCGATCTCTGGTCATCTCGCCCACCTCGAGCGCGTCCCAACATTATTTGTGAGAGGTTCCCATGTCGGCCGACTATGACCGGCTCTTCCACTCCCCGGAGGCGGTACTCCCGCCCGAGGAGGAGGCATCGACCGACGACCGGCCGTCCGCAGCACCCACTCCGCCGCCACCGCCGCCCGTGGCGCCGCGACCCCCAGAAGTTCCATCGGGGCCGATGCCCATTCCGCCCTTGGCGGCGCAAGCCGCGCCTGCGCCGCCACCACGGCAGACCGAGGTCACTGCGCAGATGCGGCCACCCATGACGACGGCGCCGACGCGCCTGCCGAACGGGATGATGCGGACCCCGCAGGCCACCTCGACGACCGGAGCGCGGTTCGAACAACCGCGCTCCGCGCCGACGCCGCTGGCGCCTCAGATGCCTGCTCCCGCCCCTTCGCAACAGTTCGCTGCGCCCGCGGTGGAGCAACGAAGCGCGCGCGCCGCCCAAGCGGCAGCGCTTGCTGCACCTCCGCCGACGTCGGCGGCCTCGATGGGCAATCACCGCGCCATCGACGCGCTGTCTCACGTCGGCGTGCGGACTGCCGTCAAGATGCCCTCGCAGCGCGGTTGGCGGCATCTGATCTACATGTTGACCCGCATCAACCTGGGTCTGTCACCCGATGAGCTCTACGAATTGGATCTGTTCGCGCGGATCCGCCGCAACGCCCGCGACTCATACCAGATCGGCATCTTCGGCCTCAAGGGTGGCGTCGGCAAGACTGCGGTGACCGTCGCGCTCGGCTCGGCCTTGAGCAAGGTTCGCGGCGACCGCATCCTTGCGATCGACGCCGATCCGGATGGCGGCAATCTCGCGGATCGCGCGGGCAGGCAATCGGCCGCGACGATCTCGGATCTGTTGTCGGACAAGGAATTGAACCGCTACAACGACATCCGCGCCTACACCAGCATGAACGGGTCGAACCTCGAGGTGCTGTCGTCCGAGGAGTACAGCGGCGCTCGCCGTGCCTTCGACGACGAGGACTGGAAGGGTGCCGTCGGCATCGTGTCGAGGTATTACAACCTCGTTCTCGCAGACTGTGGTGCAGGCCTGTTCCAACCGGCCTCCCGCGGTGTTCTTTCCACGGTGTCCGGGCTCGTCATCGTGGCGAGCGCGTCGATCGACGGCGCTCGTCAGGCCGCGGTGACGATGGACTGGTTGCGGCAGAACGGCTATCAGGATCTACTTGGACGGTCGTGCGTCGTGATCAACCACGTCGTGCCCGGTAAGCCGAACATCGATGTCGAGGATCTGGTGCAACAGTTCGAACGCCACGTCCCGCCTGGCCGGGTCATCGTCCTGCCGTGGGACAAGCACCTCGCCGCAGGTACCGAGATTCAACTCGACCTGCTGGACAAGACGTTCCGCCGACGGATCGTGGAGTTGGCGGCGGCGTTGTCCGACGACTTTGACAGGCTCGAACGTCGTTGACCACTACGGCCGCCGCACCTAGCTCGTCGAGTGTCACTCCCGGCAGGCCCGCGACGACCCGTGTCACCGTTCTGACGGGCCGCCGCATGACCGATCTGGTCCTTCCGGCGGCGGCGCCGATCGAGACGTACATCGACGAAACCGTATCGGTTTTGGCGGAGTTGCTGGAGGACACCCCGGCAGACGTCTTGGCGGGCTTCGACTTCAAGGCGCAAGGCGTGTGGGCGTTCGCGCGTCCTGGCGCTCCGCCGATGAGGGCCAGTGAGTCGCTCGACGACGCAGGCGTGGTCGACGGCGCGCTGCTGACGCTGGTCTCGGTGAGCCGGACCGAGCGGTACCGGCCATTGGTCGAGGACGTGATCGACGCGATCGCGGTGCTCGACGAATCGCCAGAGTTCGACCGTTCGGCGCTGAATCGGTTTGTCGGCCTTGCGATTCCCATCGTCACCCTGGTGGTCGCCGTCATCTCGCTGCTGACGTGGTCACAGACCGGCCACGGCTGGTGGTGGGCCGTGGCACTGGGTGTCGTCGGGATCAGCGTGCTGTTCGGCAGCGTGTTGGCGAAGAACCGCTACGGCAATTTCGACATGGCCGAGAGCCTGCTGATCGCCTCCGTTCCGTTGCTCGGTGCGGCTGCGGCGCTGGCGGTTCCGTTGCCGCGCGGCATCGCCGGGTTGGGCGCACCGAACGTGGCGGGCGCCGCCGCGGTGATCTTCCTGTTGGTGGTGGCGACGCGTGGCGGCCCGCGTAAGCGCGCTGCCGTAGCCTCTTTCTTCGCGGTGAGCGCCATTGCGGTGACGGTTGCGGCCGTCGCGTTCGGCTACGGCTGGAACTACTGGGTGCCTGCGGGCGCGATCGCCTTCGGTTTGGTCGTCGTCACGAACGCGGCCAAACTCACCGTCGCGGTTGCCCGCATCGCCCTGCCTCCAATTCCGGCCCCCGGTGAGACGGTGACCAACGACGAACTGCTGGACCCGGTGCTGACTCCCGATGCCTCGGACGAGGAAACGCAGACGTGGCAGGCGATCATCGATTCGGTGCCGGAGTCAGCCGCCCGACTCACCGAACGCAGTCACCTGGCGACTCAGCTTCTGATCGGCTTCCTGACTGCGGGCGTGGTGACGCTCGCGGCCGGTGCGATCACCGTGGTGGTGCAGGGTCATTTCTTCGTCCACAGCCTCGTCGTCGCAGGGTTGGTAACGGTGGTATGCGGCTTCCGCTCGCGCCTCTATGCCGAACGGTGGTGCGCTTGGGCGCTTTTGGCGGCAGTGGTCGCGATACCGACGGGCGTGGCCATCCGCCTGTGTTCCTGGTACCCGCACAATGCCTGGCTGGTTCTGAGCATTTATCTGGTGGTTGCCGTCGTGGCGCTGATCATCGTCGGGGCGTCGGAAGGCGTGCGGCGGATGTCCCCGGTGAGCAAGCGAATACTCGAACTGCTCGACGGGCTGGCGATCGCATCGGTGATCCCGATGCTGCTGTGGATCGCGAGCGTTTACGACGTCCTGCGAAACATTCGGTTCTAAGGGAGATGACACGGTGGTAGTTGGCGAGGGTCTCTCGTCGCTGAGGGTCGATCCGGAGAGACTGACCCGCCTTGGCAACCAATTGGTGTCCGCCGCCAATGGACTACCGGCTGCGCCCGAGCCTTTCGTCGAGAATGGGACGGATGAATTGAGCCAGGCGATTCGCGATGCGTTGCCCGCCATCGAGGATCCGATTCAGGCGGCGTTGCCGAAGCTCAAGACCGAGGCGACGAAGACGGCCAACAACATCGTGACTGCCGCGGGCCTCTATCAGCGCACTGACGAGCAGCTTGCCGCCGACTACGACGCCCACCGATTCGACGACGCCGCCGGCATGGGGGCAGGCTCAGCGGGTGGTGGCGCCGGTGCTGGGGGCGGCGCTGGCTCAATGGGGCAGTTCATGAGCATGCCGATGCAGATGGCTAGCCAGGCCGCACAGGTACCGATGCAGGCGATGGGCGCCTTGGCATCTGTTCCGCAGGGCGTCGTGCAGGGCGTGCAGCAGATCAGCCAGATGGCGGGTGATGGTACGTCGGGTGGATCTGGTTTGTCGGGCGGCACGGGCATCGATGGACCACGGGATCGTGCGGACGAGAATCGGGCGCGCGAGGAGCGGGAGCGGGAGCGGGAGCATGACGCGGCTGCGGGCTCGACCGGTGGGGAGCGTGCACCCGTTGCTCAGACGCCGGACGGAACTGCTGTGCCGCAACAGAAGTCGGGTCGGCACGCTGTTCCCGATCCATCGGTGAATCTGTGACCGGTTCGTTGGAGGTCGGCTCGCAGTTTGGGCCCTATCGTCTTACCCGCATGGTCGGCAGTGGCGGGATGGGCAGTGTCTTCGAGGCTGAGGACACGACGCTGCAGAGATCTGTTGCGTTGAAGCTGATTTCGTCGACCTATGCTCAGGATCCCTCGTACCGAGAGCGCTTGCAGCGCGAGGCGCGGATTGCGGGCCGTTTGCGCAATCCGCACGTGGTGCCCATTCACGGTGCCGGTGAGATCGACGGGCAGCTCTATGTCGACATGCGCCTGATCGACGGCGTCGACCTGGACACGACGCTCGCACGGTCGGGTCGAATGTCGCCGCAGCGAGCGGTGGCGATCGTGAGCCAGATCGCGTCGGCACTCGACGATGCGCACGCCGCCGGAGTACTGCACCGTGACGTGAAACCCGCCAACATCTTGTTGACGGAGAACGACTTTGCGTATCTGGTGGACTTCGGGATCGCCAACACCGCCGCCGAGAGCAAGCTAACCCAGGCGGGTGACGTCATCGGCACCTGGGCCTACATGGCGCCAGAACGGCTTGGCGGCGACCCCGCCATGGTGACGGGCAGCGCCGACGTCTATGCCTTGGCTTGTGTTCTATACGAAACGCTGACGGGTTCGCCCCCGTTCCAAGGCGATTCGATCAGCGTCGCCGGAGCGCACATAACCCAGCCGCCGCCGCGCCCCAGCGCCCAGGGCGGGATTCCAGCCGCGCTGGACGAGGTGATCGCTAGAGGCATGGCCAAGGACCCCGGGCACCGGTATGCCACTGCGGGCGCTCTGGCCCGCGCGGCGGAGGCCGCGATTCGGTCGGGAGCGACCTCGATGCAGCGGCCGCCGCCAATGCATGGGCCTACGGCCCAACTACGGCTGGGACCGCCAGGCCCTCCGCAGCCACCGGGCACGACGCGGAATCCGACTGGCGCGGGCCCGGCGTTTCCAACGGGTCCGCACCCCCAACACTGGGCACCGCCGGTGGCCCCGCAACCGAGCAAGCCGCGGAAGCGCTGGCCGCTGATCGCGGCGGCAATGGGGCTAGTAGTGGCGTTGGTCATCGGTGCGGTGATCTGGAAGGCGACCAGCGGGCCGGCCAAGCGCACGACGGCCTCCGGCGTCGATCTCAGCTCGCTGGACGTGGGAAAGTACTCCACGCAGCCCAGGAACCTGCCGGCCATCGCCACCGAGGAGGAAGGCCGTTTTCTCGCTGCGTTCCAACTGGCCGAGCGTGTTGTCATTCCCTATGACGTGGATCCGGATATGAGCAACATCAACGGTCTTGCTGCGCCCGATCCGAAGATTGCCGCCACGTTGGTCTCGGCAACTTCGACACCGGTGATTCAGCCGGTGTTGGAACAGTACGGCATGACGGATTCCTACACCTTGCTTGGCGGCACGCCAAGACCCACTAGGCCAGGAACGATCTCGAAGTCGTTAACCGTATTGGTGACCGCCTACCGCAATAAGGACGCCGCAACGAAAGCCGCGGCCGCGATGGACGATATCGATTTCGCACAGAACCCCAACAACCAGCACGCCGCCATTCCCGGCTACCCGGAAGCTCACGCCCATTACGACCCTGCAGACTCGTCGATGGCGGCGACCATGGCAAGCGGCTACTTCGCCATCTCGATAAATTGGGGGGAGGCCGGGGTAATTCGCCACGACGGATACTTCGACGAGTTGACGCGAAAGATCCGCCACGTCCTCGACCTTCAGTTGCCGCTAATGACAGGCATCACGCCGATTCTCGATATTGCCTTCACACGGCAGGCGCCAGACCCCGATGGCATGCTCCGCCGGTTGTTCGTCGCGGGAGAGCCGCCGCCCATCTCCGACAATTACGGCACAGTCGGTCCTCGAGCAGTGGTAATTTGCGAGAGCCCGGCGATCCTCGAGGCCGGCGGGTTCGCAGACGCCGGCGTCGACCGATGCGCCCATTCCGCCGGCGGCGAGAGCAAGCTTTATCGCGCTCGAGACAATGCCGCCGCTACTGAGTTGCTGTCGAAGTCCATTGACCTCAACCGACCAACCAGGATCGATCACGACGTCGCGTCTCCGGCCGGTCTTAGCGACGAAGCACGATGTTACGAAGCAAAGCAGTCGTACTGGGCCGGTCACCCGAATTTCCAGTTCAGTTGTCTCGTCGCTTTCGGGCGGTACGTCGCCGTTGTCACCTCCGCCGACGAAAACGACGTCCGTCAGCGAGCGGCCGCGCAGTACGCGATCCTGGTCAACAGCGGCTGAGGGCGACGAACCAACCCTCTGCGGTGATCTTAGAGGTGCCCGCGACGCCCTCACGTCGACTGCGACTGTTTCGCGCGTCCAGCGTCGGGTATCTAGCCGTCGCTGGCGGTAAGCGTCGGCGACACGGCGACAGATGGGACCGCGACGATGAAGGCAGTGACGTGGCACGGTAAGAGGGACGTACGCGTCGAAGACGTGCCAGACCCCAAGATCGAAGAGGCCACCGACGCGATCATCGAGATCACGTCGACCAACATATGCGGGTCCGATCTGCACCTCTACGAGGTGCTCGGCGCGTTCATGACACCCGGCGACATCCTCGGCCACGAACCGATGGGCGTGGTGCGGGAGGTCGGCGACGACGTCACCAACCTCGCCGTCGGTGACCGTGTGGTGATCCCCTTCCAAATCTCTTGCGGCAGTTGCTACATGTGCGACATGCAGCTGTACACGCAATGCGAGACCACGCAAGTGCGCGAGCAGGGCACGGGCGCCGCGCTGTTCGGCTACTCCGAGCTTTACGGCTCCGTGCCCGGCGGACAGGCCGAGTTGCTGCGCGTTCCGCAAGCGCAGTTCACGCACATCAAGGTGCCGGAGGGCCCGCCGGATTCTCGGTTCGTGTACCTCTCCGACGTGTTGCCAACGGCCTGGCAGGCCGTCGCGTATGCCGACATTCCCGACGGTGGATCGGTGACCGTTTTGGGTCTAGGGCCAATCGGCGACATGGCTGCGCGCATCGCTCACCACCTCGGCTACCGCGTGATCGCCGTCGACCTGGTGCCGGAGCGTCTTGCTCGGACCGCCGCGTTCGGCATCCAGACCGTCGACCTCGGCCAACTCGACTTCCCGGTGGGCGACGCGATCCGATCGATGACGGATGGTCGCGGTACCGACGCGGTCATCGACGCCGTTGGCATGGAAGCCCACGGTTCTCCCGTCGCGAAGATCGCTCAGCAGGTCACTGGACTGCTGCCCGACGCGCTTGCCAAGCCGATGATGCAGGAGGCGGGCGTCGACCGTCTGGACGCGTTGTACTCGGCGATCGACATCGTGCGGCGCGGCGGCACGATCTCGCTCATCGGTGTCTACGGTGGCGCGGCCGATCCGCTGCCGATGCTCACGATGTTCGACAAGCAGGTGCAGGTCCGGATGGGGCAGGCCAACGTGAAGAAGTGGGTCGACGACATCATGCCCTTGCTCACCGACGACGACCCGCTCGGGGTCGACACCTTCGCGACCCATGTGGTTCCGCTGGACCAAGCGCCGCACGCCTACGACATCTTCCAGAAGAAGGAGGATGGCGCCGTCAAGGTGATCCTGAAACCGTAAGTGGTTGCGGCGGCTCAACTTAGGACGCGGAATGTTCGCATCGTCGGGTCGACCGGGTCGGGCAGGGTCATGCCGGATTCCGCACCCGTACGCAAGTAGTCGACGACGGCACCATTGAGGCGCTCACCGGGGACGACCGCCGGGATCCCCGGTGGATAGGGCGTGATCTGCTCGGCGGCGATCCGGCCGGGCGCCTCCTCGTACGACACCATTTCGGTGTTACCGAAGAATGCGTCGCGCGGGACCATGACGGTCTCGAGTTCGAGCTGACTTGGCGATGGCAGATGAATGGCCGGTGGTCGCTCGAGTTCGTCGGCCGACTCGCGCCAACGCCACAACGCGTCGACCAAACGCTCGGCACTCTCGTCGTCGTCGGCGATGGACAAGGTCGCCAGGACTCGACGGTGATCTGACAGGCCCAAGTCGAGTCGCGTGTGTTCGCGCAGCCAGTCGGCCACCTGGTAGCCAGAGCATCCCGTATCCGACACGTCGATCAGGACCTGCAGTCGATCGAGGTCGTGGGATGCCTGCGCGCCGAGTAGTTCCGCGTCGAGCACTTCGACGTCGGGGATTTCGTCTATTGCTTCGCGAGTCTTGGCGGCCAGGTCGAGCGCCGCGTCGAGCAGTCCGTTGCCGAACTCGACCATCTGCCTGCGCCACCCGTCCATTGCGGCGTACACCAGCACGTTGGGGCTCGTCGTCATCAACAGGTCGGCGCACTTGGACAGGCGTTGTCTATCTACGAGGTCGCCCTGGACGTGAAACACCGAGCCCTGCTCGAAGCCGGCTCCCATCTTGTGCACGCTGACCACGCAGACGTCCGCCCCCGCGTCCATCGCCCACGTCGGCAGCTGATCGTGAAATGGCAGATGGGCGCCCCAGGCCTCGTCGACGATCAGCGGCTTGCCCCGCTCATGGCACACCTCGGCGATGCCCGTTAGGTCCGCGCACGTGCCGTACGGGCTCGGGCTGACGATCAGTGCCCCCGCGGCGTCGGGGTAGTCCCGCCACGCAGCGGCAACCTGCTCGGGCGACGGCGGGTGTGACAGATGGCGCTCCTCGTCCCACTGCGGCGAGATCCATCGGGGCTGCACGCCCGCGAAGACGAGCCCCGCGACGACGGACTTGTGGCTGTCGCGCCCAAGCAGCAGATCACCGCGTCCACCGGCGACGGCCAGCATCGCCGCCTTCACCGAAAGCGAACTGCCGCAGGTGGAGAAGAATGCGTCCGACGCGCCTACCGCGTCCGCCATGAGCTCCTCTGCCCGAGCCAGGAAGCGACCGCTGCTGCGTCTGTCGTCTAGACCGTTGCTCGCCAGCACGTCGTCGCGGAACGGTTCGCGCCCGAGAACGTCGATGACGCGCTTGTCCACCCCGCGGCCCTGCCGATGAGCGGGCGGAGTGAAACCGTATCGGCCAAGGGAGTGGTAGTCGGCGAGCGCGTCGAGCAGTGGTGTCTCAGAGTGGTCCATGCGTCATGACGTACCCGACGCGCGGCCGCCACAATCGGCTACCGTCGCGATGCCAAGCCTCCAGACGGACTCGTCGTTCGGAGCGTGGCGCCCGCTGCGGCTTCGGAGATACGCACGCTCGCGCAGGTGGGTCAACCACTCCGGGCCCAGAGCGACGCCCGGTCCGGAGTTTCGAGTGGGGTCGAAGGACACGTCGTGCTGTTCGTCGGTGGGGATCACCGCCGTCAACGCGAGTTCGGCCAACGGCTCGAAGGCACCCGTTCCGTGCGCCTGACGTATGTCGAAAGTGACACCGCCGGTGCTGATCTGGTCTGTCACGGCGTCCAGCGAGAGGCCACGAGCCAGCTTCGTGGTGAGCTCAGCCTTCAGCCACCACCACCCGTCGTCGCGGCGCAGCGGCATGAGGGTCGACAACGTCGTCCCCGTCCACGACAACACCGGCCGAAGTGCATAGCGGGTGAGCACACCGGATCCGGCTGACACCATCAGCACGTCCCACGGTGTCGAGGCAGGCTCTTGGGGAGGCATTCGCCAGGCGAGGCCAATCAGATCGGGAAACCCGCCTGGAATCCCGACGGCCTTGGACACTCGACCCAGGACGTCGGCGGATTCGATCGGAAGTCCCTGGCCCACGGGCGCCAACCGCTCGATGTGGCCCGTTGCAAGCACTCCGAGCGGATGGAACACCCTTCTGTGCCGAACCGCGGAACCCAGCTGTAGCGGCAAGGCGACGATGTCGGAACCCTTCATGTCCGTTGACCTGGGTTGGGTCACTTTGCTCATTTTCTGAGGATGGAAGTGCGCTGACCTGCTGTGATGTCTGGGCTTAGTGCGCACGCTAGGCACTAATTTGGGTCAGTAGGCTCGCTGGATGGTCTGGATTCG